>FWPU01004407.1_pt1 | contig 32851 bp, 34 predicted proteins | sample 2228361 | NCBI WGS metagenome assembly FWPU01 (sample SAMEA103939777, study PRJEB20133) | metagenome
AACAGTTTAATTCATTATCAAAAATGCCTGTTTATTCAATTAATGTAAATGGACAGAAGAAAAAAGTAGAAGTAGAAGAGGGGACCATTGCTGCTCTTAGTATTCCAGTACAGCGTCGTGACAAACCTTTGACATATACAGTTCCGATTAAAAGACAAGAGTTGTCTGTCAGACATCCTATAGTTTCGACTGAAGCATATAAGCCTGAACCTGCATTGAAAGAAGCTGAATAACAGTATATCCTTAAAATATTGCGTAGTATGTTTTTGTGATCGAAAGAAATCCGAAAGCCATTGCAACTTTAGATGAAGAGGCCAATTGTACTCATTTCCTTCTTCAGTTGAATAGTAATTATGAAGGAAGTGCGGCAGGTGAAATTTTTAACGCTTCGGGGAAAACAGATATCATAATAAGAGTAGAAGACAGAAATATTTTTATTGCAGAGTGCAAATTTTGGAAGGGAACGAAAGCCTTCAGCGAAGCTATTGATCAACTTCTTAGCTATTTGTAGTGGAGAAATACAAAATGTGCATTGCTTGTATTTAATAAAACTAAGTATTCTTCTTCTGTTAGAGAGAAAATGCATGAAGTTATGAAATCGCACCCAGAACACAGACGAACAGTATCATATAACTCCAATGGTGATGCAAAATATATTTTCGTGAAAGACCCCGACCCAGGTCGTGAAATTATTATAACGACTCAGTAATATGACATGCCAAACAAATAAAGGGATAAAGCAATGAAATTCTATCCCAATTTTAATCAAATTCTTAGTGATTTTGAAACTTTAATCAAAGACATTGAAGACATTAGACAGAGAATAGCACATTATAACTTCCTTTTATTTATCTCACCGGAGTAAATATATTATGCATATTTAGTTGAAGACAGTATTATAAAATTCATATTGCTTTAGTTTTGAAATCTTCATTTTATTTATAATTAAAATTACTCGCTGCTCTGCAAAATTAATTACAATTATATTTTTCCGAGCAGATAGGACAATTCTAAAATTTATTTTTGGAGAAATTAATCTGCATAATTTACAATAAAAAATTCATATTATTTCTGTCATAATTATTTCTACAATTATTAAACAGTTTTTTCACAAAAAAATCGTGGCTTAACTCACAAAGATATCATAAACACACAAAAATCCCAGGCAATTCAAACTCCCAAAAGATGAATGTGTAAATTTTTTATGACTAACAATTTCAAAGTTCTAATTTAATTTTTAGTAACAAAAATTATTAAATTCATAACCATGTAAGATAAATTCTTTCTTAAATGTTATTTAACTCCCCGGGCTGAAATTGTAATCATAATCCATAAAGTGAAATCCTACGATTATTATTATTTAAGCTTTACAGACCTATTCAAAACGAAAAAAATGAGGTTCAACATATGAGAAAGATGTATTAGGGAATTTAATAACCACTTTAGTCAAATGTTATTCAAAATTTAAATCCCTGCAATTTTTTGTTTTAGATAAATTAGTTTAATGAGTTTTGAATGATTCTGCTATCAATCATTCCTTAGGGAGAAACTATCCACCAGCTTGCTTGTCATAATTAATATGAGAATTATGGTTAAGGTCAACCAAATTTAAAATGAATAAAATAAAAAACCCGCTTAAAGCGGGTTTGTTTTGTGGGCGCTGAAGGATTCGAACCTACGACCCCCTGCTTGTAAGGCAGGTGCTCTGAACCAGCTGAGCTAAGCGCCCAATTTTAATAAAAAAGCATGTCAAACTTAGTTTTTTTAATCGAAAGTATCAAATGTTATCTAAAACTTTTAGAGCGGGCGACGGGACTCGAACCCGCGACATTTAGCTTGGGAAGCTACTACTCTACCAACTGAGTTACGCCCGCTTCTTAAGGCAAAAATATCAATGCTTTTAGTCTTATTCAAGAGTTTATTTATTTTACTTTCTAAAATTTTATGAATTATGAAAAAATATAAAAAACAAAACTCTATTTTTGAACTCACAATAATAGCTTGTATTTTAATAATTACTTTATTCTTTTGGAATTCAATATTTTTATTCCCCATTAAATTTTTTACAGTTTTAATTCACGAAATTAGTCACGGTATTGCTGCTATTATATCTGGAGGAAGAGTAATAGAATTGCAAATTGATTTTGATTTAGGCGGCAAATGTATTGTCGAGGGGGGCAGTCAATTCTTGATTGCTTTTTCTGGTTATTCAGGAAGTATAATTATTGGTTCTATAATTTTTTATTCTACATATAATAATTTTAAGACTTTTTCAGTTTTTTTATTATGCATAATTATTTCGTTATTTGCTATTAACTCAATAAATAATCAATTAATTAGTTTTACTACAATATTATTTTGTTTAGCACTTTTTATAATTACAAAAATAAGAAATGAGTTCATATCTAACTTAATACTAAGATTAATTGGATTAATCAGTTGCCTATATGTGATTTATGATATTAAGGAAGATATATTAAGTAGTAACACTTATTTAAGTGATGCAGACATAATTGCAGAAATAAGTGGATTATCTCCGACTTTATGGGGTATTATATGGTTAATAATTTCATTAACTATGATTATAATTGCATTAAAATATGCAATTAAAAAATAATTATGTTTGATTACATTCTTTTACAAAGAATAATAAAATTAGACCTGCCAGAAAGAAAAAACAAACAGAAAGTATTGCATATTTTTGAGTCCCTGTAATATAACTTATTAAACCAAATACAAAAGGGCCAACTATAGCTGAACTTTTCCCAAAGAAAGAATAAAATCCAAAAAATTCTGTTCTTTTTTCAAATGGAGTTAATTTCGACATTAAACTTCTACTAGTCGATTGAGTTGCCCCCATAACACTACCAACAAGTAACCCAACGATATAAAAACTAAAATGCAATACTTTATTTTTTTCAAGAGAAGTAAGTTCTGATAACCACTCTATAACTCTACTATCTTTATCAGAGGTAAAGAACGCAAATAATATCGTAAAGAACCAGATTAGTAATGATATAATTAAAGAAAATTTTGTTCCATATGAATCTGCTAACAATCCAAATAATACCGAGCCTAAAATTGCTGTTGTCTGCACAATTAGAAAAAAAACAATAAGTTCTTCAAAAGTAAATTTTAGGGTTGAGCTTGCATAGTTACCAGAAAAATAAATAACTGTATTAACACCTTCTATATAAAAGAAAAATGAAAGTAAAAATAAAGCTAAATTTTTATAACTTTTTAGATTGGTAATAGTATTTATAACACGACACATTCCAATTTTTAGATAAGATTGATTTTTTATAATATTTCTTCTTGAATCGCTTATAAAAATAAATAGAGGCATTGCAAATATTAAAAATACAAGAGCAGAAAGTGGGAAAGTTTCACGTATCATTTGTCTTTGAATGAAAGGATATATTAATGCAAGTGTACTAAGCGAGCCCAGATATCCCATAGCAAATCCATAACCACTTACTCGTCCATAATTTTTAGGTTTTGTAATTTCTGGTAAAAAAGCATCGTAAAAGACAAGACCAGCTTCAAAACCTACATTAGCAATTATAAAAAGCATTAAACCTGTTAAAATATTTCCTTTATTAACAAAATAAAGTAGAGAAGTTGAAGTAATACATAAAAGTGTAAAGAAAAGTAAGAATCTCTTTTTACCTGCTGAATAATCTGCTATTGCTCCAAGTACAGGTGAGATTGAGGCAGTAATTAACATCGATATGCTTGTACCAAGACTCCAGTAAAAATCACCAATTGAACTACCACCCGTCACTGTTTGCTTGAAATACACAGCATAAATAAATGTAACTACTATTATTGAATATGAAGTATTTGCAAAATCAAATAATGACCAAATAATAATCTGGAATTTTTCTTTATGCTTAAGACATTTTAGGTTTTCTGGGTAAAGATTCTTCAATAAGTCCTCTACCAGATTTGTTTAATTGACCTGTATTCTTTAATTCATTATAAATAGCATCCAGGATTCCATTAATAAACTTATTGCTGTTAGATGTTGAAAAATCCTTAGCAATCTCAATAATTTCATTTATAGTAACTTTTGGTGGTATATCAGGAAAGTACAATAATTCAGCTATTCCAATTCTTAATAATATTCTATCAATAAGTGCGATTCTATCCATTTCCCAATTTGCGACTTTTTCTTTAATCATCTCATCAAGTTGTTTTCGATTTGCAATTGTTATATTAATTAACTTATTAGCAAAATCGACATCCCCTTTTGAAGATAAATCTGCAAGTATTAATTCACAAAGATTTGACAAACCTTCACCATTCATTTCATATGCATAAAGAATTTGTAATGCTTTTTCCCTTAATAAACGTCTATTTGTTTTTTTTACCATATTACGATGTTAAATTTATTAACATATCAAAGATAAATAAGTTTTTTAATTAAATAGCAAATAACCAGAATAATAGCAAAGCTAAACTTTCACGTAAACGAAAATAAAAAGTTTTTGAAAAAGATAATTTATGTTCAGATGCTACCCCAATAGAATTTATATCAAAAAATTTATTCATTTCCATAATTCTTGGAAGATGAAAACTATCGGATATGATTAATATGATTTCATTATCAAATCTTTTCACAAAATTTTTTAAATATCTTATTTGTTCTGTTGTTGTAGAAGTTTTATTCTCAATAATCATATCATCTTTATTTACACCTAACTTAATTAAATATTTGAATGCAGCTTCAGCTTCGGATATTTCACCCGGGGCATTTCCACCGGTTAAAATTATTTTATCAATTTTTTTCTTTTGATAAAGATCAAAAGCTTTGCGAATTCTGCCTTCAAAAATTGGGCTCGGCCTCTCTTTCTTCCATACTGCAGCACCAGGAATAAAAGCATATTTAAAGTGCTCTCTTATAAAATTTTCTTTTTCATATACAGTTATATTCCAAACAAAAAAAATTGAGAATAATAATAAAAGCACTATAAAAAAAGCAGTGTTAAAAAATGTTCGGAGCTCGTGTAATCTTTCAAAATTAAATATTAGTCCCCATACATAACTAAACAAATAAATAATTATTACCTCACTAATAATGAAGAAAAAACCCATATAGATTTTTTTTATTTGGAATGAAAATATATATGCTTCTTGGAATGTAAAAACTTCTGCGGATAAAAAAACAAATGTAAGCATCACAATTGAACACAATAGTGTCAAGATTAAAAAATATTTTCTTGCGTTACTTATCGTGTTCTTTTTTAATTTTAAGATTAGCAATCCTATAACTAATAATACAGTAAAGGAGATGTTCAAAATATTTCCAGTATAATTTAGCTTATAATTTATTATTGTAAGATCGTTAAGATAATATTTCAAGAATGATAGAATTAAGAATTGAAATATAGTTAGTACAATAGATAACCCGATAAAATTTGATGTAATCTTTTTAATCAATTCTAAAACTCGTTTGTATCTGGTTGAATTAATACATTAAGAACATTTTTATTACTCGTTTGAAAAATTTTTGTATCAACATGAAAAACATGTTTAATGTTGTCAATTGTAAAAATCAAATTTTTAGGTCCACTTTTAATAATTCTACCATCTACAAAGAAGGCAATTTCGTCTGCATAAATCCCTGCTAAGTTCAAATCATGTGAGACTGCGAGTATTGTTAACCCCTTATCTTTTTTCAATTTATTCAACAGATTAAATATAGTAATTTGATGTTCTATATCCAGATGAGCATTTGGTTCATCAAGCAGAAGAATTTCAGGGTTTTGAGCTAATGCTTTGGCAATTATAACGCGTTGAAGTTCTCCACCTGAAATTTCATTTATCCCTTTCTTTCTCAAATGAGTTATTTCAAGCAATTCGAGTATTTCATTTACAATCTTTTTATCTTCATTTGTTTCGAACCCCATGGTATTTAAATATGGTGTTCGTCCCATCATAACAGTTTCATAAACCGAGTAAGGGAAAATCGTTAAAATCGATTGGGGTACATATGCAATAAGTTTTGCATAATCTTTTCTTTTGTAAGAATTGATCTCTTTGTTTTTTAATTTAATTGTACCGGAATAACAGTTAAGAATCCTGGTTAAAATTTTCAGAAGAGTTGACTTCCCACTTCCATTTGGACCAAGCAGAAATGTAAAATTCCCTTTTTTAATATTCCATGAATCAATATCAAGAGAAAAGCTATTTCTTGAACTATAAGTAAATTTCAAATTATTGATTTCAATTAACAATTTAAAACCAAAATAATTATGATAATTAATTAAAAATAAAAAAATTACTGAGATAATGTGGTAAAAAATATGTTGGTAGAAAATACCAGATGAAATAAAGGCGCTTATAAAGCGATCTTATTTTTATTGTAGTTTGAATACTATAGGAATAGAAACTTGAACTTTAACAGGTTTTCCTCTTTGTCTACCAGGTTTAAATTTTGTTTGTAATACAGCTTGAATAGCAGCTTCGTCGCATCCTGCACCAATACCTTTAATTACCTCTGCTTTTACAACATCACCATTCTCATTAACAAATGCTTTTATAAAAACTCGACCTTGTACTCCAGCACGTTTAGCAATTTCTGGATAAATAATTTTTTGTTGAATTGCTTCTATACCACCAATTGGTTCTGGTTGTTCTTCAACTGCAACAAAGAAGACAGCTTCTTCTTCTTCTTTGGTCTCTTGCTTTGGTGGTGGAGGTGGTGCAGATACTTGCTGGTTTACATCTAATTCTGTTGACCCTATTTCAACATCTTCTAAAATATCTTCTGAAGGTGCTTCGATTGGTATTGGTGGTTTTGGTGGCGGTGGTGGTGCGCTTTCCTGTTTAGTATTTACCACATCTTCAACATTCACTAATTCCTGTGCCGCCTCTAATTTTACTTTCTCTTTCTTAAACTGTGGAAAATATTTAAAGGCTACTATCATTAGTGCCAGAGATATAATCAAACTCGTTTCAAAAACTCTCTGGTATTTTCTTCTTAAATCAACTTTTGGATTTTTCTTTAATGCCACTTAATCCTCCTTATTCCCAATTTTGCGTTGCTAACTTAAGAAATAGACAAAGAATAATCAATGTATTCTAAAAATTTTACACAATCTTTTCATGATATATTAAATAATTTTAATATGTCACTTTATATAAAAAATAAAACATCATTAAATTCTAATATCTAATTTTTAATCTATTATTTTTACTAAATAAAATTAATATATGTATATTTGAATCAATTCATTGTTCAGAAAAATTTATATATAAAACATTACTTTTAGATCTAAATCATAAAAGTTTTTAACCGTTAGTAATTATCAATCAAAGTTTTTATGCCAAATCAGTGATTAACAGAGAAAATAATTTTTTGAGATATAAATTCTTACATAAATTAGAGCGAATGGAATGTTATATCATCAAGGTTAATATAAACATTTTAACTAACAGATTTTGTTATCATTATTATGTAAAAATTAAATCTATGACTATAGTTTAGATTTAGTCCACTTGTAATAGCTTAAAACAAGCAGAACATGAATTTATGACGATTATATTTCTCTGAAATTAAATAAGCTTATATGTTTTCTAGTCATTTATTATGAATTAATTTTGCGACTGCTAAACATTCTTATAATTAATATTCATATTTATCAATTTTTTTGATGCACATACCCCCGATATACTTCCAAGAACATCTGCAGTCCAATCTATAATATCACAATAACGTCCAGGTATGAAAATCTGGTGAACTTCATCAATGGTAGCATATAAAATCAAAAAAATAATCGAAAACAATATATAATTTTTTGAAACTATTAAATTTCTTTTTTGAAAATGTAAGCTTAGGGTTAATAAAAAAGATAATATCAGATAAGCTAAAAAATGTTCGATTTTATCTTGGGAATTAAAAATTTGTGGTACTGAATCAACGGGTAGCGTTGTTAAGAAAAATAGGAATATCCAGTAAATTGTTAATGGTAAATAAACATATAATGATGGTTTTGAATGAAAGGTATTATATAAACGAGTTGATAATGAATTTAATTGCATAAGGTAATTTTTCCATTAAATCAATTGAAGTATATCCATATTCGCTTTTTTCATCAAGTAATATATCAGCAGCAAGACTATGTATATAAACTGCACTAATCAAACTTCTTTCGATATCATCACTCTGAGCTTGAAAAGAAGCAATTATCCCTGTTAAGACATCGCCTGAGCCAAATTTTGCAAGACCAGGATTTCCTGCTGAATTAATAAAAGTTTCACCTTCGGGATTAAAAATAATTGTTGGCGCCCCTTTCAACACTAAATAACAGTTGTTTTCTACCGAGAAATTTCTTCCTAATAATAGAAGATTTTGCTCCAATTCATTGATTTGTATGCCAATTAATTCAGCAAATTCTTTATGATGGGGTGTAATAATTTTCCCTTTTAAGTTTATTTTTTTATACTCTTCATTTTTTAGAGCAAATATAGCATCAGCATCTATTACAAATCTTTTCGACTTATAAGATTTCAAAATTTCTTTGATTGCCATTTGAGTATCTTCTTCTCTGCCAAGACCGGGACCAATAACAACAAAATCAGCCCATTCAATTCTTTCGCTCAATTCTTTTATATTATCAGTTGATAAGAAACCTTTATCTTTATCATTATATGATATAACAATTGCAGGTTCAACTTTCTGTTGTGCTAATAATTTAATTGATTTGGGGAAAGCCAGTAAACAAGCACCTGCTCCTGTTTTCATTATGGCATTTGTGGTAAAAAAAGCTGCTCCCGGTAATTTTGATGACCCTGCTATCACTAAAACTTTACCGGCGGAATATTTATGTATATTTAAATCCTTAACAGGTAATCCCGAAAAAGCATCTTCAGGTTCAATAAGATAATCATTAACAATTAATTTTTGATAATATTCATCGCCAATTCCAATTGAGCCTTTAATTATTTCTCCACAATTTACATAACCTTTGCCATAAAATAATCCTGTCTTAAACTCTGAAAGCGTAATTGTTAAATCAGCATTAAATATAGTATCGCCTGTTGATGTTTCCAAATCTAATCCGGTTGGTAAATCAATTGCTACTCTATATACATTTAATTTATTCAAGTACTCAACAATTTCTTTATAAGGTTCAGATAAAGTTCCACGACTGCCGGTACCCAGCATTGCATCAATTACAACATCACAATTATCAAGTATAGAAAGGTCTTTACTATTTTGATAAATAACTAATTTAGATTGAGTATATTCATTCAATAAATTCTTTACAATTCTAAAATTTATTAATGCATCACCTTTTAACTCTTCTTCTGAACCAAGTGAAATAATAAATACATTAAACCCATTAATCATAAAATGTCTTGCTGTGGCAAAACCATCTCCACCATTATTACCTTTACCACATACTATACCCACATTCTTATTTTTAGTAAAACTTTTAGCATTTTCAATTACATTTATATAAATACTTCGAGCAGCATTTTCCATTAGTACGATACTCGGAATCCCGAGAACATTAACAGCAAAATTATCTGCGTCTCTTACTTGTTGTGCAGTGTATAAAGGGATCATATTAAAGAATAATTATGATTATTTTTTATAAAAAAGTTAATGATTTTAACACTAATAGAAAGTTAAGAAAAAAATTAAAACAAAATAAGATAATTAAAGAATTGATGAAGTTATTATATTCATCAATAAATCAGGTATAATTCCAAAAATCAATACCAATAAACTACAAATAATCACAGAAGTTAAACTATATGGAGATGAATTAATATTAAAATTCTGGATTGGTTCTTTGAAATACATTAAAACAACTACGCGTAAATAGAAATATACACTAATTAAACTTGCAACTACTCCCACGATAGCAAGCCATGTTAATCCACTTTCAATAGCTCCTACAAAAACATAATATTTACCAAAAAATCCAGCAAGTGGTGGTATTCCTGCAAGTGCAAACATAAACAACGACATTAATGCTGCGAGCAATGGACTTTTTGAATTTAATCCAGTTATGGCATCGAAATCTGTTCTTGAATCATCTTCTCCCTCAATCATAGAAATAATTCCGAAAGCTCCGATATTAATAAATGTATAAGCTGCCAAATAAAAAATAATTCCTGCTATGCTGTATATATTCCCGGCAGCTAATCCAATAGACATATATCCTGCATGTGCAATAGATGAATAAGCTAACATTCTTTTTAGATTACTTTGAGAGATTGCAATTATACTTCCTAAAATCATAGATAGAGTTGATATAGCAGCGAAGTAATTTCTAAATTCATTATGTGCTTTTAATGAAAAAACTGATGTCAAAGCAATAATTAAAACACTGAATGCAGCTGCTTTACCTGTTGTTGACATTAATCCAGTTACAGTAGTAGCAGAGCCCTGGTAAACATCTGGCACCCACATATGAAATGGAACAGCAGCTATCTTAAAACTAAAACCTATCAAGAATAAAATAAATCCTGTCATGAAAATTACATTAGTTACAAAAGATGAAAAATTTACAATGATGTTATTGATATTTGTTGAACCTGCAATACCATAAATTAAAGCTATGCCATATACAATAAAACCAGTTGCAAATGCTCCAAGCAAGAAATATTTCATCGAGGCTTCGTTAGCAAATATTTTTTTACGATTAATTCCTGCAAGCACATAAAAGCAAATTGACATTAATTCCAATCCTAAAAAGACCATTATCAAATCGTTTGCTCCAGCCATTATCATCATACCAAGTACAGATGATTGAATCAATATGTAATATTCACCATAATAAGAACCATATTTTTTTATATAGTCGATAGAATTTATTGTTATAAGCATTGCACCCAGATTAAAAACAAAATTAAAAATGGAGGATTTACCACCTATTACGAACATCCCGTTAAATAATATTGCATTTTGATTAATATTCATTAAAGAGTATAATGATATTATAAAAAATGAAATAACTGACAACCACGGTAATATTAATTCACTTTTATTTGTACTTATTTCTATAATTACAGATATTAATATTGTTAAGCTCAGTAATATAAAAGGTATTATCATTCCGTATTCTGAAATATTAGATGGCATATTAATTCATTTCATTAATTTATTTTAAAAAATCATAAGTATTATTGTTTACAAATTGTAAAATTGTTTGTGCGGAAATTTCAGTTAATTTTAAAAAAGTAGTAGGATATACACCAATCCACACAATAAAAAGAATTATCGGTAATAGTACAACCAATTCTCTCTTATTAATATCAATTAATTCTTGAGTTAATTTTTGATTTTTAATTTCACCAAAGACTACACGCTGATACATCCATAAAAGATAAACTGCGGCAAATATTACTCCTGATGAAGCAAACATTGTATACCACCAGCTGCCAAGTATTTGCGATTTAAATGAACCAAGTAAAATCAAAAATTCTCCAATAAACCCATTTAACCCAGGTAAACCAATTGAAGAAAGAGATACAATCAAAAGGATTGATGAATATACAGGAATAATTTTTGCAATGCCACCGTAATATTCAATTTCTCGATGATGTGTTCTTTCATACAATACCCCAACCAGAAGGAATAATGCTCCAGTAGATAAACCATGGTTTATCATTTGAATAATTGCCCCCTGCAATGATTCTATTGTAAATGCAAAAATTCCTAAAACAACAAATCCAAGATGTGATATTGATGAATAAGCAATTAACTTTTTTATATCGGGTTGAACCATTGATACTAATGCGCCATATATAATCCCAATTATTGCCAATATAGAAATGAAGGATGCATAATATAAGGCTGACTGAGGAAATAAAGGTAAACAGAAACGTATCAAGCCATAAGTACCCATTTTAAGTAGCACCCCTGCTAATATAACTGACCCTGCCGTTGGTGCTTCTACATGTGCATCTGGCAACCATGTATGAAATGGAAAAATTGGGACTTTGATCGCAAAACTCAAAAAGAATGCTAAAAACATCCATTTTTGAATTTTGTTCGGTATTGCAGGACCTACATTATATAAATCTAACAAATTCGATGTGAACGTACCAGATTGATTAAATGCATAAACTGTTAACCATATAATGGCAACAAGCATTAATAAACTACCAAACATTGTATACAGGAAAAATTTGACTGAGGCATAAATTCTTCTCTCACCTCCCCAAACACCAATAATAAAATACATAGGAATTAACATCGCTTCCCAAAATACATAAAATAGAAAAATATCAAGTGCCATAAACACACCAAGCATTCCTGCTTCGAGTAATAACATTGAAAATGTAAACATCTTGACATTTTTTTCAATTTCTTTCCATGTTGAAAGGAGAGTTAATGGGGTTATAAAAGTTGTAAGCAAAATCAGGATTAAAGATATTCCATCAACTCCTACATGAAAACTTATATTCAAACTTTTTATCCACAGAATTTTATGAATTAATTGAAATTGTGGATCGGAATTATTGAATTGTAAATAAGCTGCAAATGAAATAATAAATGCAATTATAGTAGCAATAAATCCAAACCATCGGATTAATTTTTTTTGTGTTTCAGGAAGAAGAAGAACAATAATGCTACTTATAATTGGTACAACTAATAAGTAAGTTAGTATAAAATTTCCCTGCATATATTTTCTATGTATTCAAAAATTTTATTGATATTATTTATAAACTAAATATTAACCATAATAGAATTAATGCAATCCCTGCAATCATAACGAGAGCATAGAACTGCACAATCCCGGTTTGAATTTTCCTAATGTATGAGGAAATATTTTCTATAATTTTAGCAATACCATTAACAAGTCCATCAATAATAATAGTATCTGTAAAATTCCATAATATTTTCTCTGAACCAATTTTTATTGGAGTTACTATTGCAGCATCATAAATCTCATCAACATAATATTTATTCATCAAAAGGTTATAAATCTTTTTGAATTTTATTGAAAAGTTTTCTGCTATCCTTTTGTTATTGACAAATATGTATATGGCAAAATAAATAGCACCTAATGCAAGAATTATTGATATTAACATTAAAACAATTTCTTGAGTATGGCTATGAACACTTGAATGAGAAATTAAATTTTTTACAGGTTCATAAACGGGTTCTAACCAATTCTGAAAAAGATTCCCATTCTCACCCGAAAATATTTCTGGGATTCCAACATATCCTCCCACTGCAGATAAAACAGCAAGTATAATTAATGGAACTGTCATTACAGCCGGGGACTCATGAGGATGAATCTTGTTGTGGTCAAATCTCTCTTGACCGAGGAATGTAAGTGAAAATAATCTAAAGATATAAAAAGAAGTTAACATTGCTGTTAATACACCAATTAACCAGAAGAATGTTCCAGCATTAGCAAAAGAGTACCATAAAATTTCATCTTTACTAAAAAATCCTGATAAGCCTGGGAATCCAGATATAGCAAGCGCAGCAACTAAAAAAGTGGTATAGGTTATTGGCATATATTTTTTTAGGCCACCATAATTCTGAATGTTTTGTTCTTCATGCATTCCATGAATAACAGAACCAGCTCCCAGAAAAAGCAAAGCTTTGAAGAAAGCATGAGTCATAACATGAAAAATAGAAGCACTAAATGCTCCTACGCCTGCTGCTAAAAACATATAACCAAGCTGACTGATTGTTGAATAAGCTAAAATCTTCTTAATATCATTTTGGACTAACCCAATTGATGCAGCAAATAGAGCTGTAATTAATCCAATTATAGCAACAAGCATTAATATAGCTGGCGCGGAAGCAAAAAGTATCGAAGTTCTTGACACCATATAAACACCTGCTGTTACCATAGTTGCTGCATGAATTAATGCAGAAACAGGTGTTGGTCCAGCCATAGCATCCGGCAACCATACGTATAAAGGAATTTGAGCAGATTTACCTGTAGCACCAATAAATAAAAAAAGTGCAATTAAATTAAACGTAGATTCATTTACATTAAGTAATTGAGCTTTTGAAAAAACTTCACGAAAGTTCAATGAATCGAACGTAAAGTAAATCAAAAATATACCGAGTAAAAATCCAAAATCACCAATTCTATTTACTATAAAAGCTTTTTTAGCAGCATTTGAAGTTGTACTTTTTTCAAATTTTTTATCATACCAGAAACCAATTAATAAATACGAACATAGACCAACTCCTTCCCATCCTAGAAATAATAAAACAAAGTTATCTGCGAGAATTAAATTCATCATTGCAAATATGAACAGATTGAGATAAGCAAAAAATCTCCAGAATCCTTTATCACCATGCATATAACCAATAGAATAAATATGTATTAAAAATCCAACACCAGTAACTATAAGTGCCATTATTAAAGAGAGTTGATCTACAAGATAGGCAAATTTAATATTAAGTCCGGCTACAGAAATCCATGTAAATAATTCAACTATATTTGATCTTTGTTCAATGGGGAGCGACAAAGTCTCAAAAAAAGCTAATACAGAAATAATAAATGCAAAACCAACTGTAGAACTTCCAATTATTCCAACAATTAGCTCATTTTTAATTTTTCTTCCAAATAGTCCATTAAACAAAAAACCGATTAATGGAATAAATATGGCAAGATAAATATAACTTATCATCTGCTGTTACCATTTAAAAATATTTATTTCATCAATGTTCACAGTAAGTTTATTTCTAAAGATCGCAATAATTATGGCAAGACCAATAGCAGCTTCCGCAGCGGCTACAGTCATCACAAAGAATACAAATACCTGTCCAATAGGATTTCCAAGATAGGATGAAAATGTAACAAGAGCCAGATTGGCTGAATTCAACATCAATTCTATACACATAAAAACAACAATTGCATTTCTTCTTACTAAAACTCCTATAACACCAACAATAAACATAAAAGCACTCAATATTAAATAATATTCTATTGGTATTGATGACATATTTATCTAAATAATTTATTCAAATTTTTTCTTTGCTAATATAATTGCACCAATTGTTGCAGCTAGTAATAAAAAACCTGCTACTTCAAATGGAATAAAATAATCGGTGTATAATTTTTCGCCAATTGATTGTATTGTTCCGATTTTAACACTTAAATGCTCGTCGGGTGTTAAAATCCTTGATGGCTTGCCATAATAAATCAAATATCCAATTTGAAGAAAAACAAATATTCCTATTCCAATAGAAAAATATTTAAGTAACCTATTACTGCTAAAAATATTTGATTCGTTTTCCGTTTTCAATAACATAATAACAAATAAAAACAAGACCATAATTGCACCTGCATAAACAATAACCTGGGTAACAGCAATAAATTGAGCATTCAGTAATAAATACAATCCTGCAAGAGCAAAAAAGTTCAGAACTAAAAAAAGTGCACTTATGACTGCATTTTTTCTTGTAATCATCATAACAGACGATATAGCAGCTACAATTGCAAGGACAATAAACAGAATAATTTCTAAATTCATATTAAGGTGTATTCCTATAAATCATTCTTGGGAATGGAATAGCTTCTCTTAGATGGTCCAAACCACAAATCCAGCTAACAGTTCTTTCAAGTCCAAGACCAAATCCAGAGTGAGGTACCGAGCCATAACGTCTTAAATCAAGATACCATTCAAAATACTGTTGAGGTAAATTATGTTCTTTAATTCTTTCTAATAAAACATTTAGATCATCTTCGCGTTGGCTGCCACCAATTATTTCTCCATAACCTTCCGGGGCAAGAACATCAACTGCAAGAGCAAGTTTTGGATTTTCAGGGTCACGCTTCATATAAAAGGCTTTTACTTCTGCGGGATAATGATGTACCATTACAGGTCTATCAAATTGCTCAGAGATAATAGTCTCGTCTGTTCCTCCAAAATCGTTACCCCATTGAAAGTCGACCCCATTTTTTCTTAATATCTCAACTGCTTCATCATATGTGATTCTTGGGAAAGGTCGAATTACCTTTTCAAGTTTCGAGGTATCTCTTTCGAGTTCTTTTAATTCTTCTTTTTTATCTTCCAGTACTGTTTGAACTACATATTCTAAAAACTCTTCTGCTAAATCCATGTTATCATTTAAATCATAAAATGCCATTTCAGGTTCAACCATCCAGAATTCTGTAAGATGTCTTCTCGTCTTTGACTTTTCTGCTCTGAAAGTAGGGCCAAAAGAATAAACTTTTCCAAGAGCCATAGCTCCACTCTCTGCATAAAGTTGACCTGATTGTGTTAAATATGCTTTACCTAAATCAAAATAATCCATTTCAAAAAGTGTAGATGTTCCTTCGCAAGCATTAGGGGTTATGATCGGAGGATCAAATAAAGTAAAACCATGTAAATCAAAAAAATCTCTTATGGCTTTTACAATTCTATGACGAATTTTAAGAATTGCAACTTGTTTTTTTGATCGCACCCATAAATGACGGTTATCCATTAAAAACTCGATTCCGTGCTCTTTTGGTGTGATAGGGTAATCATGTGAAAGCGAGATTAATTTAAGATCAGTTACATCTAATTCATATCCTCCAATTGCTCTGCTTTCTGCTCTTACTTTCCCCTTAACTTCGAATGATGATTCCTGAGTTATCTTATCTGCTATATCAAATACTTCATCGCTTACATTATTCTTGATTACAACACATTGTAAATATCCAGAACCATCTCTCATTATTAAAAATTTTATTTTACCACTTGACCTTTTATTATATAACCAACCTTTAAGTGATACTTCTTCTCCAATATATTTTGATAAATCTTGAATATAAACAGAAGGTCTCATTATCTGGAAAATCTCGAATTTATTTTTTCAAATATAATTAAGTGAGTAACTATAATGCAAAATAAAATCATACTTTTAATTCAACTTCCAGTACAAAATGATAAATTATAAACAAATGCTAATTGTATAATTAAAAACATCAATACAAACAAATCAATGAATAATAATAATGACAATATATTTCTATCATAGTCAATCAAAAAACATAATATTTAATCAAATAAATGATAACTCTATTTTTATTTTCTTATTAAACACTTCTTCAAATAGACCTTTTCTTCTTTCAAAATTCCACAATTCAATATCTGTTGATGTATTTTCTTTGCATTCGAATTTCATCAATACACAATTTCCTTTTATTTCAGATTTAATTGATTTTATTACCTGTCGGTGAGTTCTATCAAGTGAATCGGCCAATCTTAATATTGCAGACAGTTTTTTTATAACCTGTTTAGTTTTATCAGAAAGATTTTCAAATTCAACATGTGAAGGTTTAGGATGACTTTTTCTATGATACCTTGCAGTATGTGCAATAATATCAATTTCATTCTCATTAAATCCAAGTAATTCATTATTCTTGATTAAATAATAACTATGATGGTGATGATTTGCATGTGAAATATTATAACCCACATCATGAAGTATCGCTGCAGCTTCGAGCAGTTCTCTATGGTCAGAATCGAGTTTATGAATGTTCTTTAAATCATCAAATATTTGTAAGGCTAATTTTGCAATATGTTCAGAATGCATTTTATCATAGTTACATTTCTCTGCCAAATGAGTAACAGATTCCTTCCTGATATCCGTGAGAGTTGGTTTCTCGGATTCTGAACAATGTTTTTGTAATGTATCAATAATAATTCCTTCTCGTAATGCATAATTTGAAATTGTCATTTCCTGAATATCAAATAAATCGAATATGGTTTTTAGAATGATTATTCCGGCTGGGATTATATCTGCTCTTTTTTCATCCATACCAGCTATTTTTTTTCTATTATCTGGCGTTTTTTTCGATAGTATTTCATTGGTGAGTTTTTCTAATTCATTTTTATTAAAAACAAAGTTATTTAAACTTGTAATTGAATTTATTTTCCCTTTTCTAATTACATTAATCATTTGACCAGTGGACATTATGGTCCCTGATGAACCAATAACTATTTCGAACCCTTCATTTTTAATATGGCTTACTATAGGGTAAACTTCACCTTCAACCCATTTTTTACATTCTTTAATCCTTGACTCGGTCAAAATAAAATCTGGGAAAAATTTTTGAGATAATCTTACAGCTCCAATCTTAAGACTAACAGAATAAAGTGGGATTCCCTCTTTCCCAATTAAAAATTCTGTACTCCCACCACCAATATCTACAATTAATGCTTTTTTATTATAGATTGGTAAAGCTTTTAATATTCCCAGATATATCAATCTTGCTTCTTCGAAACCACTAATAATTTCTACATCAATTCCTGTTTCATCAAGAGCTTTTTGTATAAATTCATTTTTATTATGAGCTTCTCTAACTGCACTTGTAGCTACAGCACGGATTTTTGCATTATGAGATTCCGCAATTCCTTTAAATCTTTTAAGACAACTCAATGCACGTTGGATTGCTTCTGGATAAATAATTTTTATATCGCCACCGCTTCCCTCACCCAACCTGATAACTTCTTTTTCTCTGTCTATTATTTCGAAGTTGCCATTATTTTTTGTTTTAACAACAATTAAATGAAAAGAATTAGTACCTAAATCAATAGCTGCTAAATTTTTTTCAGTCATAATTAATTCTCTTTCTGTTTATCTAAAATTAAATTACATAAATTAAACACGTCATCAACTTCGATATCAGAAATCAATTCCGATTTTCTAATAAAATATTTTTCTTCCCCTATCGGTGCCCAATTAAAAGGATTAGTTGGACCAAATAATGATATTTGTGGAGTTGATGTTATTCCAGCCACGTGCATAACTCCAGTATCATTTGTTATAAACAAATCGCTTTTTGAGATTAATGCAGCCAGAGCCGAAATTGGTTGATCTATGAAATATTTTGCCTGTAAACTCAAATTTTTTTTAATATAATTAATTTCATTTTTATCGGCACAGCTCCCAGTAAAATAGATTTTCACTTTATATTTATTATGTAACTTAGATATTAAATTTATAAATTTTTCAAGAGGCCATCTATTCTGTGGTTTACCCGCTCCAACATGAAAACCAACAAGGTATTCGTCATCCATCAGATTCATTGATTGAATAAAATTTTTTACCAATTCCTCATCCTCGTTTGTAATTGCGATATGAGAGGAAAAATTCTGAGTCGATATTCCAAATGGACGAACTATTTCAAGAATGAAATCTGAAACGTGTGCATCTGGACTTTTCCTCCAATCAAGATTTATTCTATAATGAAATAAGAACAAGATATTATTTTTATTGCCATTTAACGAGGCAGGACCAATTTTGATATTTGAATTTGACAAAGCAGCTAAAATACAGCTTGTATTTGAAATTGCAACAGTCGAAGGAACAATAACTACATCAAATTTTCTTCTTAATAATCTTATTAAGCTTTTGAGATAGTGTATATTAAGTAACTTCTTTTTATCAAAAATAAAAATTTCATCTATAAAATTATTTTTAGTTATTGCAAAGTAATTCTCAGGGCTAGCTATTAAGGTTATCTTAGCATTTTTATATTTTTCCTTAATTGCTCTAAACAATGAAACTGAAGCAAGCATATCACCAAATTGATTATGCTGTCTAATTATTAAAAATTTCTCTACAAATTTTAAATCATAATCAAATTTTTCTTCAGCTGAATAATATTTTTGAAGAAAAGCAATGATAATCCTTGTAAATATATTTTGCCGAGGCATGAGGAATTATTTCTTAGAATTATCTTCTGAAATAATATCTTCAAATTTCGCTTCGATTATATCTTCATTTTTGATATGATATTTTGAATTTTTCTTTCTTCTGGAAATATTTTCATGTGATTTATCATAGTTTGAAATTGCTTTTTTAACTGTCTTAATTATTTTATAAATGATTACAATCAACAAAAGCCATATTAATAAACGTATCATAAATATTTCCTTGGTTGTGGATTAAAATATTCTATAAAACCTCTATCATCGCGAAATATCTGATTATAAAGTTCATCAAAGTCTTCCTGTCGATTTATAAAATCAATCTCTGTTGTATTAACGATTAATAGAGGAGTATCATTATATTTAAAGAAAAAATCATTATAAGCTTCAGAAAGTTCAACAAGGTAAGCTCTTGTTAAATTTTTTTCAAAAGGGCGAGCACGAAGTTTTATATTATGCATTAATCTATCAATACTCGATTGTAAATAAATTACAAGATCTGGCTTTGGAATATCTCTTACAAGTAATGGAAAAATTGTGTCGTAGAGTTTAAGTTCTTCTCCCGATAAATTCAAATAAGCAAATATTCTGTCTTTATCAAATATGTAATCTGAAACAATATATCTACTAAATAAATCCTGTTGATTAAGTAATTGTAATTGTTTATAACGATTAATAAGAAAAAATATTTGTGTTTGAAAAGCATGTTTGCGGCGGTCTTCGTAAAATTTTTCGAGAAATGGATTTTCTTTAAATTCTTCAAGAATTAGATTGGCACCAATCTTTTCAGATAATTTTTTGGCAAGGCTTGTCTTTCCAGCCCCGATTACTCCTTCGATTGCAATATATCTTAGTTCTTTCACTGTATTATTTAAATTAGTGAATAATCTAGTTTCCCAATGATAAATTTTTCTATATTTGATAAATCAAAATCACGAATTTTTTTCTTTTGCCCAGGGGGTACAAAATCAGGTGCTATTTCAATCAATGGTATCAAAGCAAAATCTCTTTTATATACTTCCGGATGAGGTATAATTAATTCTTCTGTTTCATAAATTAAAGTATTCAGGAAAAGAATATCAATATCAATTTCTCTTGGTCCCCATTTTTCTGACGAAGGATTTCTTCCCAATTCTTTTTCTATGCTTTTTAAGAAATTGAATAATCCAATTACACCCAGGCCCGTGTCTATTTCAACAACTGCATTGTAAAAGTTATCCTGATGAATATTACCATATGGTTTTGATTCATAAATAGAAGACGCAGATAGTACTTTACAGCTTTGATTGCCATGTATTTTTTTAACAGCCGAACGAAGAAAAAATAAACGGTCCCCTTTATTTGAGCCTAAACCCAGAAAAATGTTATTCACCATTTTCCTTAATTACCTCCGCTTCTACATAATCGAGTACTCCACCTACAGGAACATTATGTTTCCGTACTCTAACTGCAATTTTTTGAATTGTAGGATAACGTTTCAGTAATTCATTTGCTATCGTAGTAGCAAGGGTTTCAATTAAGTATAATTTTTTTTGATGAACAATTTCTTTTATGAATTTATAAACTTCATCATAATTAATGGTTAACCGCAAATCATCTTTTTCAGCAGCTATTGAGAAATCCGTGTAAATATCTACATCAGCTTCAAATCTACCACCAATATTTTGTTCTTCTTTTAGTGCTCCATGATATGCATAAAAACTTGCATTTTTTATTCTGATTACATTCACCATATTAAGTTTTCACTTCAAAATATTTTTTTAACCCTCTAAAATTAGCAAATAAAATTCCTATAAGCACTAAAGAACTTCCTAAAATTGTATGCTCAGAAAGTTTTTCATTAAGCACAATCCACCCAAGAAAAATAGCTATTATTGGAGTTATGAAAGAAGATAGTGAAAGAATAACCACATTCATCCTTTTGAGTAACCAGTAATATGTTGTAAATGTAACAACTGTACCAAAAAATGAGAGGAAAAGTATTGATCCAATTGCTTTCTGATCAAAATGAAAAGTTGAAGTGTCTTCAAAAATTAAACTTACAATTAACATCACTAAACCCGAAAATAGCAGTGGGATAAAATTCATAGAAAGTGGATTTAAATGATATCCATACTTTTTAATAATAATAGCAATTAAAGCCTGCATAAAAGCGCTCATTAAGACTGCAATAACACCCAAGATATATTCAGTAATTTGCACATTTAAATTTTCATAGAATATAGTAATTATACCTGCAAATCCTAAAATAACACCTGTCAACTGATAAAATGAAATTTGATAATCCGGTATACTAATTAAAGAAAAAATAATTACACCAAGTGGTAAAGTTGCAAATAAAATTGAAGCTAAGCCCGATGGGATAAATTGTTCGGCCCAGTAAACCAGTCCAAATGGGATAGAAAACGAAAATAAAGCAAGAATTATATATAGTTTAATAGAAAGTAAATCTTTTTGAAATCGAAGTTTTTGTATCTTCATCAAAATAAAAATAAAAATTGAGGCGATTATAAATCTAATACTTACAGAAAATATTGGAGTTAACGAATCCAGTCCAATTCTAATTACAAGCCATGTTGATCCCCAGATTATACAAATAAGCAAATAACCTAAGATAATTTTTAATTTTTCAGAGAACATTAGTTTTCCTCATAGCAATTAATCCTATTGCTCTCCCTGAATATTTTCCATCCCTTCGGTAAGAATGAAGCAAATCTTTTTCTTCGTACGTACATAATTCTGATACTTCAATCTGAGATATCGGTATACCGTTATTAATCAACATATCTGCATTTGCAGATTTAAGATCTAAATAAATCTTTTGATTATCATACAAAAGATATTTACTATCAAAAAGTGAAGCGACATCATTTTGTACTTCATAATTCTTTTGGGAAATTGATGGTCCAATAAAAGCGAACAAATCTTCTGGTTTAGAATTAAAATTTTTAAACATGATATAAAGAGTTTTATTTAAGATTTGTTTATATGTACCCTGCCATCCTGCGTGGACTGCGGAAATAACATGATATTTTGAATCATAAATAAAAATTGGGACACAATCTGCAGAAGAAATTACTAATCCAATATCTGGTAGTGCTGTTATCATAGCATCACCTTGTCCAACATAACCAGGATGACTTACAATTTTTATGATGTCGCTATGAATTTGTTTTTGATAAGCTATGTTTGCAGAATTAAGACCTAAATAATTAAAAAATTCCTTCCTATTTTGTTCAACTATATTTTTATTATCACCAACAGTAAATGACATATTAAAAGAATATGGTTCAGTTCTGTTAAGACCAATTTTCGTAGAAAAACCAAAAATAATTTCTGGGAATTTCTGAAATAATTTACACTGGATTATCTTCAACATAAACCATTAAAAAGCATTTAAATAATTTTAAGGCATTGTTCAATATCATGAATTATATCATCAGGATTTTCAAGACCTATTGCCAGTCTAATTCCTCCAGCATCAATTCCTCTGCTAGCTAATTCTTCCGGAGGTACTACTGAATGTGTCATAGAAGCTGGATGTTCGATTAATGTACGAGTGTGTCCAAGACTCACAGCTAAAGTCATTGTATAGGCATAGTCTGCTGCGTGGTCCATAAATTTTCTTCCATTTTCTTTACTTTCTGATGGGGTATCACCTTTAATAACAAAATAGATAAGGCTGCCCGGCGCAAAGTTTCCATTAAAATCTCTCATTTGTTTTTTTGCCACATCATAATATTTGAAATTTGGCAGGCCGGGATAATTAACAAATTCAATTTTAGGGTGTGAACTAAGGTAATGTGCAATTTTAGTTGCAGAAAAAATCTGTTGTCTTAAGCGAATAGGTAAAGTGGGTAATCCATATGTTAATATAGACCAGGCACTTTTCGGATTAAGAACACCACCAAAATCTTTTCTATATAGCTGTAGCAAATCTTGATATCTCTTTTTACCTATTACAATACCTCCCATATCTGTTCCAAAACCACCAATACCTTTCGTAAGTGAATGCACTACAAAGTCTGCTCCATATTCGAGTGGTCTTTGACAGAACGGAGTTGCAAATGTGTTATCAATAACAATATGAATTTTGTTTTCTTCAGCTCTAATTTTGTTTACTTCATCTACTTTTTTTCTAATTTCTTCAATGTCAATTATTTGAAGATTTGGATTTGCTGGAGTTTCAAAATATACTACTTTAGTCTTTTCAGTTACATAATTCAATAAATTTTCTGGAATTGTTAAATCAATAGGAATCCATTTAATGTTATAACGAGGATACCAGTTAGTTAAGAGAGATAAAGTACAGCCATAAAGAGTATTGTGAGTAATAATTTCATCTCCAGATTTTGTAAGGATACCAAGAATAGCTGATATAGCAGCCATACCACTAGCAAAACTAATAGCCATTTCAGCTTTTTCAACATATGCTAAGTTTTCTTCAAGCATGTCTTTGTTTGGTTCACCTAATCTATCATAGATAAAAATTGGAGCTTTGTCACCAAATTCCTGAGTATGAGCAAATCTCAAAAAACCTTCTGCGCCTCTTTCTACAGAATCCAATCTAAAAGTTGTAGAAGAAGATATTGGTGCAGTGACATGATGTGAGTAATCCCATTTATCAGTTATATATTTGCCATAAATTAAATGGGTATCCATAGAATATTTTGATTCATCATATCTGTTGTTAATATTTTCTGACATAATAACCTCCAATATTTCTAAGCGAAAATTAAAGAAAAGAATTTTGTAAACCTATTGGAGGTAATGTAAAGACTACTGATAATAAATTAATAAGATTTAATATAGATTATTTGCTTTTAACCAATCATCATTATAAATTGTAGAAAAGTATTTATAACCGCTATCATTAATGATCGTAACAATATTTGCTTCCCTATCAATTTCTTTTGCCAGTTTTACTGCTCCCCACACATTTGCACCTGAAGAACCACCAGCAATAATTCCTTCTTCGTATGCTAATTTTTTAGTCCATCCAAATGCTTTTTTATCATCAATCTGATACATATCATCCAGCAAATCGAGTTGTGCAGTTTTTATTAAAAATTCATCACCCATCCCCTCAAGCAAATATTTTGAGGGTTTTACAAGTTTTTTATTCTTAAAATACTCATAGAAAATTGATCCTAAAGGATCAATCCCAATTACTTTTATATCAGATTTTTTTTCTTTCAAGAATTTTCCCGCTCCTGTGATTGTACCACCAGTACCTATTGCACCAATCAAATAATCAATTTCCCCTTCCATCTGTTCCCAAATTTCTGGGCCCGTAGTCATATAATGAGCTTCGTTATTATCAAGATTATTATGCTGGTCAATGTAATAGATAGAAGGATCATTTTTTGCCAAATTGTAAGCATAATTATTATAAGATTCAGGATGTTCAGGGGGAAGCGAAGCATCAACTTTAATTACATCCACTCCAAGTATTTCCAGCATTTTAATTTTTTCTTTACTAGTGGTATCACGAATTACGATTTTAAGTTTGTAACCTTTCTGTCTGCATACAATTGCAAGTCCCATTGCTGTATTCCCAGATGAATTCTCAATAATTGTATCTCCGGGTTTTATCTTGCCTTCTCTCTCAGCTTTTTCTATCATATATTTTGCAATTCTATCTTTTACGCTACCACCAGGGTTCATAAATTCAAGTTTAGCATAAATATTTGCTTTTAGTCCTTTTGAAATATTTCCTAATTTCACAATCGGAGTACGTCCAATTGCTTCGAGAATATTATTGTAACAAAAGTTCCTCATTCTATACTCTACTCTTTTTATTGATTGTTATATTGATTCCGTATAAAAAAACTCTAAATTAAACTATAACCTCTTAGGAATTCTTCTGCGGTCATTCTTCTTCTCCCTTCCATCTGTAGTTCTAAAATCTGTATTGTACCATCACCAGTACCAATGAATATTTCATTTTTTGTTTGATATATTTTACCAATCTCCAATTTAATATTATTAATTACTTTTGTTTTATATACTTTATAAATTTTATTATTCAATTCAAAAAAAGCACAAGGTGTGGGCGACAATCCTCTTACAAGATTATGAATTTGGAGGGCTGTTTTATTCCAATTAATTCTGCAGATTTCTTTTGTAATTTTCGGGGCTGGTGACGACAATGAGTCATCTTGCTTAATTAATTCATAATTCCCTGATTCAATTAAATTCACAGTCTGTAATAATAAATCAGCACCAATAATCATTAATTTATCGTGAAGGCTTCCAAAATTATCATCATCACCAATCTCAATTTTACTTTGCAGTAATATATTTCCAATATCAATTTTTTCTTCTATAAAGAAAGTTGTAACACCTGTTTCTTTTTCACCGTTAATTAGAGCCCATTGAATTGGTGCTGCTCCTCTATATTTGGGTAACAACGAAGCATGAAGGTTTATTGTCCCTTTTGGTGGTATGGTAAAAATTTCTTTCGGTAGAATTCTAAATGCAACTACTACAAATAGGTTTGCGTTTATTGCTTTAAGCTCGTTGATAAAAACTTCATCTTTAAGAAATTGGGGGGACAACACTTTAAGTCCTCTTGAAATTGCATAATTTTTAACTGGTGTAGGTAAGATCTTTTTTCCACGACCTCTTTCTTTATCGGGAGCTGTAACCACTAATTCAATAGAATGTTTACTATTTAACAATTTTTCTAAAGAAGGGATTGCGAATTCAGGGGAACCCATGAAAATAATTTTCAATTCGAGCTCCGGGGATTTTTTGTACTAATCATTGGTAATCGGATAATCAATTTTAATCTCTCTCCTTTTTATCTTATTCAAATCTTCCTGAAGTTTTTTCTTAATTTCTGCATTAACTCTATCAGGAATTAATTTACCAATTAGATGATCATACTCATGCAGTATAACGCGTGCAAAAAGATCGGAAGCTTCAATTTCTTTTTCATTTTCATCCGCATCTAAATATTTAACTTTTATAAATTTTGGTCGTTCAACCTCGGCTCGTAGATAGGGCAAACTTAAGCAACCTTCTTCCTGTACTACTTTTTCTTCTGATATTAAAATTATTTCAGGATTGATCATTACAATTGGTTTGAATTTTTCATATCCATCAACACCCTTTAGATCAATAACAAACAACGAATTAGTTAAACCTACTTGATTAGCAGCCAGTCCTATCCCACTTGCATTCCGCATAGTATCAAACATATCCTTAATATTTTTTATTAAATCATCAGTAATTGCTTTTATAGGTTTTGCTTTTTGTCTTAAGATTTTATTCCCATAAACTGTAATTGGTAGAATTGCCATAAAAATCCTTTTTATTCTTCGTTGATAACAATATTTGCTGCAAGGTCCTTATAAATAACTACTTCACTTGAGCAGAATAACATTCGAATTAACAATCGAAAGATAATTAACATTTGTTGAAGAATAAAGGAGAAAGCTAAAAAGTAGTAAGGTGTTCTTGGAATAGTTATAACAATTAAGTTATACAAAATTGTACCGACAGCACCTAAAATTGCTACAAGCAAAAAAACATAAAATACAATTGTAAAATTATCTTTTATAAATAATATTGTTGAGAAAATTTCTTTGATGACTTTATTTTTATTTTTTAGGACTAAAGAAACCTTTGTATAATCAGAAACTAAAGTAATAATTCCTATAAAAAACAATAAGAACACATAACGGAGAAAGCGTATAATAAATTCCAAAACAATATGCTCACTATTATTAAATAGATCGGTAATTATATTATTTGCTATATTATTAACTATGAACAATACAGAATAAAATATCAATGAAATTAAAAGAACCTTGAAAAATCTATAGAAGTATTTTACACCTCCATAGAAAAAATCAACAAAGTGATTTTTTCTGTATTGATTGAAAACAGATATTAATCCACCGCTATAGAAGGTTTGAATTATAATATAAATCCCGGCAACAGTGTAAATGACCCAGGGAATTTGGTTAAGTGGGACTTCATATAAATTTCTAAATTGAATATACCACAAATAATCAAATCCTTGATTAAGTCTATCACTTAATAAAGATTTCCCCAGGTTATTTAATAGTAAGTTAAAAAATGGAATACTCAAAACTAAAGCTAATAGAAAGTTTGTTAACCAAAAAAGAATTACAAATTTTATATTGTAAATTAATACTCTGGTAGCACTAATTAATATTTCCCGAATATTTTTTATCATCCTATACTTCCAAGAATCATTAATGCATTTTGCATCCAGAAGAACCAACGCATTGTAATTGAAATTGATGCCCAGTATCTTGGTTCAAGTGTATAAGAATTATTTGCAAAATTTATATCAAGAAGATTCTTGCGCGCAGGATCTATTTCTGCTGCTATAACTTTGTTATTGGTTATAAATTCAAAAATTTTCCATTTTTCTTTTCCATCCCATGTTTGACGTATAGTATCTTTATCTGTATAGAGAACAATATCATTCTTAAATATTCCATCACCTAATCTTTCCACAACAACATGATAAATATCATCAGAAACTTTTTGAATTGAAGTAATTCTGTAATCAAAAATTTTTGAATTTTTATAGAAATTTTCCCAGAACCAATTCATATCTTCGCTACAGTATGAATTAACCAATTCAATGAAATCACTGGATTTAGGATGTTTATATTTATACTTTTCATAATACTTACTGAGTATCGACATCATTTTTTCAAAACCGATGTATCTCTCTAAAGTTAATAGCATTAATTCAGGTTTATCATAGGAATTTACTATGTATGAAATTCGTGAGGGAAGTTTATAAGATGTATCTGCAATAGTACCAATTCTTAAATTTTGATAATAATTTTTGAGACTTGATGCACCTTTTGCAACAGGAATATCAGCCACAGTATATACAATTGGTATATCACCTAATGAAAGAAAATTTAAACCATAGACAGGGATGTATTTAAGTATTTTGAAATTTTCAAGAATCTCGGGATAATAATGCTCCATAATTTTAGCTGATATATATGAAGCGAATCCTTCATCAAGCCATGCTTCATAAACTTCGTTATTGGCAATTAATCCATAAAAATACTGATGAGCAAATTCATGAATGACTAAATATTCAGGTAAGCCTGTTTTAATGGGAGAAAATATATTTGTCTTGACAGTAAATAAAGTTGGATATTCCATTGCACCAGAAGCACTTGAGTAAGGGACATCCACTAAAGTAATATTCTGATAAGTATAAATGCCTATGTATTTTTCAAAAAAATCGAGTGAATTTTTAATGCATTCAATAAATCTATCTGCATATCTCTTATTACCGGGTTGAATATAAGCATAAATAAAAATATTCGACCCATCTTTTCTTTTATAAGTATCTTTAATTAATAAGATTTCATCTGTAACCATCCAAGCAAAATCATGTACACCAGCTTGTACAATTTTATATGAAGAATACTTTCCGTTTGTTGATTTTTCTTTAATGATTCCTGTTGATGCAATTACAAAATTTGATGGGACTTTAATTTTTATATTATAATTGCCAAAGTCAGAATAAAAATTTAGATAGGGATGATATTGACTGCATACCCATTCCCCATTTTCAAAAACTCCTACTTTCGGAAACCATTGGGAAATAAAATAAAAATTTTTGTTTGCAGCCTTTCCAAATCTTTTTATTGAAACAGGTATTTTCAACGAATATTCAAAATATATTTTTACTGTGTCTCCAGGATTAATTTTTTTTTCTAAAATTACTTTTGCCGTTGTACTATCGTGCGAATTTGGGATTTCTAATTGATAATAAATTAGTTCGTATGATTTACCTTGGATATGGAAATTACTTATTTGTATTTCAGTTTTATTTTCTTCACTTAATTTAAATGCACTTGCAAATAAAGTCTTATTACTTTTATAAGCATTTGCATAAAAATGGAAATGAATCTCGTTTGTAGGATAATTTGTTTTATTAATCCAGGTTATTTCTTCATTTACAAGTAATAAATCTTTTTGAGGGATTAACTCTGCATCGATATTATAATTTGCAATAAAGTCTATTTTATTAAATTCTGATTTAAGTATGCCATTAAAATAATATGTTGTGTCGAGGTCGTATAATTTCTGGTATGAATTAAAATCATTCTCAATAAAATAAATTATACCAGAAAATATTATAAAGAAAGTACCAAGAATAATTTTTTTCATAGGATGGAAACATAAGAACAAGAAAAGATTATTTCAATTTTGGAAATAAAAAAGGCTATCCAGAATTAACAACATAAAGAATTCTGGATAGCCAATTATCTAGTTACTTAATTTCAATCATTTTTGGTTTTACTCGTTCATGTTTGGGTAATTTTACTTCAAGCACGCCATTTTCGAGACGCGCATCAATTTTTGATTCATCAATACTATCAGAAATTTTGAAACTACGATAGTAATTACCTATTTCTGTTTCTTTAAGAACATATTTGCGATTTACTGCTTCGTCATAATCGATTCTTCCCATTATGACGAGATGATTATCTTCAAATTTAATTTTTAGATTCTCTTTTTTCACGCCAGGAATATAAGCATTGAGAATGAAGTCGTCATTGGTCTCATAAATATCTACAAGAGGAGCAACCCAGCATTCATTCTCGAGAGCTTTTTCCCAGCTTTTCTGTGTTTTAACTTCTTGAACATCTTTGATTTCTGTCATATTTACCTCCATTTATTTTTAATTTTATTTTTTATCGTCATCAACTACTTCGTAGGATGCATCTTGAACATCTTTATCATTTTTATCAGAACCACCAGATTTTGTGCTTGCGTCTGAACCAGCATGTGAATAAGCACCTTGCTGTGAATAGAGTTGTTGTGCTATTTCATTCCAGACTTTAGTTAATCCATCAGCAGAATTTTTAATTCTATCTGTATCATTTATTTTAAGAGCATCTTCAACTTTTTGTATTTCATTTTCAAGTCTATTTCTTTGTTCAGAAGTAAGTTTATCTTTTAATTCTTGAATTTGTTTTTTAGTTTGAAAAACAAGATTATCGGCATTATTTCTAATTTCAGCAGCTTCTCTCTTTTTCTTATCTTCAGCAGCATGTTCCTTAGCTTCTCGTTTCATTCTTTCGATTTCTTCTTTTGTTAATCCACTTGAAGAAGTTATTCTAATGCTTTGTTCTTTATTTGTAGCTTTATCTTTTGCAGAAACATGAAGTATACCATTTGCATCAATATCAAATGTAACTTCGATTTGTGGAACACCACGCGGAGCTGGTGGAATTCCATCGAGATGGAATCTACCAAGTGTTCTATTATCTGCAGCCATAGGTCTTTCACCCTGTAGTACATGTATTTCAACAGAAGGTTGATTATCTGTTGCTGTAGAGAAAATTTCACTCTTACGAGTAGGAATAGTTGTATTAGCAGGAATAAGAACAGTCATAACTCCACCTAAAGTTTCAATACCGAGAGAAAGTGGAGTAACATCAAGCAATAATACATCTTTAACGTCCCCTGCAAGAACGCCACCTTGAATTGCTGCTCCAATAGCAACAACTTCGTCGGGATTAACACCTTTATGAGGTTCTTTACCAAAAATTTTTCTTACAATCTCCTGAACCTTAGGAACACGCGTAGATCCACCAACAAGAATCACTTCATCAATTTGAGAAGGAGTTACACCTGCGTCTTTCATAGCTTTTTCGCAAGGTGGAATCGTTCTCTGAATTAAATCATCAATTAATTGTTCAAACTTTGATCGTGTGATGGTCATATTTAAATGTTTAGGACCATCCTGAGTTGCAGTTATAAAAGGAAGATTTACATCTGTTTGCATTGAGGAAGATAACTCAATTTTAGCTTTCTCAGCTGCTTCTTTTAATCTTTGAAGAGCCATAGGATCTTTCTTTAAATCGATCCCCTCCTGTTTCTGAAATTCATCAGCAAGGTAGTCAATTAATCTCTGATCAAAATCATCACCACCTAAGTGAGTGTCTCCATTAGTAGACTTAACTTCGAATACTCCCTCCCCAATCTGGAGAATAGAAATATCAAATGTACCTCCACCTAAATCATAAACTGCTACAATCTGGTCTTTATGTTTTTTATCAAGACCATAAGCAAGAGCAGCAGCTGTTGGTTCATTTATGATTCTTCTTACATTTAGACCAGCAATTTCACCTGCATCTTTGGTAGCCTGCCTTTGTGCATCGTTGAAATAAGCAGGCACTGTAATGACAGCTTCTGTAACTTCGTGACCAAGGTAATCTTCAGCTGTCTTTTTCATTTTCTGGAGTATCATTGCAGAAATTTCCGGAGGAGAGTATAATTTATCTCCAATTTTAACTCTTGCCGAACCATTTTCTCCTGCCACTACTTCATAAGGAACTTCTTTAGTTTCTTCATCCACTTCATCAAGCCTTCGTCCCATAAATCTTTTAATAGAAAAAACCGTATTTTTTGGGTTTGTAACAGCTTGACGTTTTGCAGGTTGTCCAACCAATCTTTCACCTGTTTTAGTAAAAGCAACTACCGAAGGTGTAGTTCTTCCCCCCTCAGAATTCGGAATTACTACTGGCTCATTGCCTTCCATAACTGCTACACATGAGTTGGTTGTACCCAAATCAATTCCAATTATTTTTCCCATTTTATTTCCCCTTTATTTTTTTAATTAAAATAAGATAGAGTTGAAGTAAAATTACTTCAACTCTATTACTTTCTCGTTTTTAGGTTTAGGATTTAATTTTTTCATGTTAATTCTGAGCATTCCATCTTCAAACTTAGCTTCTACATTATCCGAATCTACTTCAGTTGGTAATGTGAAGCTACGTTTGAAGCTTCCAAATACTCTTTCAGCTCTGTAATAATTTTTCCCCTTCTTTTCTTCTTCTTTTTTCTTTTCACCTTCTATTGTTAAAATATTATCTTGCAAAGTGATTTTTAAATCTTCTTTTTTAACACCAGGAATTTCGGCAATTACATTTATTGTATTATCATCTTCCGAGATATCGATTCTCGGATTAAAATTATCAGTTAAGGAGAAACTAAAATTTACAAAGTCTTCAAAATATCTTTGAATTCTGTCATGCAAGGTTTCGAGTTCTTTCAAAGGTTCAAACTTTACGAGTGTCATGGCAACCTCCTTTTTTTGTTTTGCATTTTTTAGTGCAATAGCCGTGCCATACATTCTTTTAATTGATAACTTATTGAATTATATTAATTTATAAGAATATTTATT
>FWPU01004408.1_pt1 | contig 32845 bp, 32 predicted proteins | sample 2228361 | NCBI WGS metagenome assembly FWPU01 (sample SAMEA103939777, study PRJEB20133) | metagenome
CATGCTGGAAGAGCACCGGGTCGCCACCGCCAGCGGCGTCGAAGAAATGCGTACCGAAGTGGCGATCAGTGAGCAGCATGGTGACCGCGCCGGCCAGTACCGGGATAGCGGCCAGCAACAAGAAGGCTGTCACCAACCACGTCCACACGAACAGCGGCATCTTCATGAGCGTCATGCCCGGGGCGCGCATGTTGAGGATGGTGGCGATGATGTTGATCGAGCTCAGGATCGAGGATATGCCGAGCAGGTGCACAGACAGGATCGTGAAATCCATGCCCATGCCAGCCTGTATCGACAGCGGCGGATAGAGCGTCCAGCCGACGGCCGGGCCACCGCCCGGCACGAATAGTGAGAGGATCATCAGCGTCGCCGCAGGCGGCAACAGCCAGAAGCCCCAGTTGTTGAGCCGCGGCAGCGCCATGTCCGGTGCGCCGATCATCATTGGGATCTGCCAATTGGCCAACCCCGTGAACGCCGGCATCACCACACCGAACACCATGACGAGCGCATGCACGGTCGTCATCTGGTTGAAGAAGTGTGGGTCCACCACCTGCAGCCCGGGCTGGAAGAGCTCGGCGCGGATGACGAGCGCCATCGCGCCGCCCACGAAGAACATGATGAGGGCAAACCACAGGTAGAGTGTGCCGATGTCCTTGTGGTTAGTGGTAGTGAGCCAACGCGTAACTCCGCGCGGCGGCGCGTCGTGGTGGACAGCATTATGAGCCATTTGCGCTTCTCCTCTGGTCGGGTTTTTGTTTAAACGCAAAACGGGACGCTGGACGCGCCATGGCCGCAATCGGAATCAACGGGCGCAATCGGCGCGCCAGGGCCAGGCGCTGCGCCGCTGCGAGCTGCGCGCCAAGTTCCACCTCGCGGCCGTGGGCGCGCACCAGCACCCGCGGCGTGCCCCGAGGGGATCCGGCCGGCTCCACAACCAGCCGCGTCCATTGGCGAGGGAAGTCGTGGCGGGTCTCACGGTAGCAGCGGCGGTGTATCACCTGCAGATGCCGGTCATCGAACACCAGCAGGTCACAGTCCTGCGCCTGGCGGCGTAGTGCGACAAGCACGGCCCCCGCAGCGAGCAACTCGAGCCCCACGTATACCACCACCGGCCAGGCGTGCTGAGTGGCGAAGATGGCGCCCAGCGCCAGCGCCGCAAGGACCAGCACGACAAACAGCCCGGCCATCGCCCGGGGAGAGAGCGAGCGATTCGGGTGCAGGGCGATGCAGATTCGACCCCCCGCTTCCGGCGCGGTGTCGGCGTGCACGCAATTTCCTCCGGAAAGTCTAGGGAGATGATAAAGGAGGGACGAAAGACAGATGGTGATAAAGGTCAATGTTTTAGCGTAAAAACATTGACAAAGATCACTCTTATTTACGGCTGGTTATTCACTAGCGTCGGCGATCCGCATCAGCCCGGAGCGATTGCACAATCGCACCCCCCGCGCTTCGAGTCGGATCAGTCCGTCTTGCTGAAAACGCGTGAACAACCGGCTTACGGTCTCCTTCGCGAGGCCCAGGTAACTGGCGAGATCGCCGCGCGACATACTGAGCACTAAGCGGTCACCAGGAAGCCCGCGCTGTTCGAGACGCCGCGAGAAACCGATCAGGCAGGCCGCCAGGCGCGCGGCCGCCGATTTTCGGCCGACGAATGAAGCCAACCGGTCCTCACCGCGCGCGATCTCGCCGCTCAAGCAGCGGAAGATCGAGCGGCGCAACAGCGGCCACTGCTCAGCCAGCTCCTCCAGGCGCCCGAAGGGGATCTCGCACACTTCGGTGCGTTCCAGCGCGACAGCGTCGTAACGGTGTTGGCGGTCTTCTACCCCGCCCATCCCCACGAGCTCGCCGGGCAGATGGAAGCCAACGACCTGTGTTGTGCCCTCTTCGGTCAGTGCGCAGAGCTTGATCGAACCGGTACAGATCGCGCACACGGCGTGGAACGGCTCGCCGGTACGAAACAGATAATCGCCACGCGGAACGTGACGGCAACGGCGGATTAGCCGCTCGAGCGACGCTGCCTCCACCATACCGGGCGAGCAAAGCGGCCGCAGGCAACACATCCGACAGGTGGGATAGCGCGGGTACGTGGCGGCGGTGTGTTCGACTCTGGAGCGAGACATCAGTTACGGGGTGGCACGTACCCCTCGGAGACGTTTACGAAAAAACAATAGCGCAAAGGGAACTGCGCGACGAGGGTGGACCTGAAATACCTAGCAATTCACTAAGATAAACGAGCTGGATGCGCCGGCATGGGAGACGACCGCAGGCATGAGTGATCACCTGACTAGTAACCTAGTAACAAACTACTACCCGCGAGTCATTAAATATAGCCTTGCTTGAAGCGATCGTGGCCCGAAGGCAACACAAGTTCATGGTGAGCCTCGCCCTTGCCTCCCCACGGATTGCTCGAGCCGGGCAGCGGATGGGTCCAGAGAACAGCAGCTGGGGGAGCGCTGGCTATCGTCGAGCCCCGCCGTTTCGAGGGATCGGACCAACCCGCGGCGCCATGTCGGAATGGTACGCGATCGCAGCGCAAGACGGCATGCGCGGGCTCATCGCTGACGTCTTCGGCCCAAGCCGATCCCGGGCTCGGGGCCTTTCGGCGCATTCTGCTCGTGTGCCGCAGACCACCTGCTTGAAACCGCCGTACCCTTCGGGTATTCAGGATTCCCGCCCGACCCCTCGCGCACGCACGCCGCACCTTTCGTCCCGCCAACTTCACACTTCGTCCGCTGCCTGTTAACGGGCCACCTCGGACATGCCATATTTTTGATGAAAAAAGGAATTTTAAACAGGCCCCTGGACATAAGTGGCTGCGAGTATCTTCCTCAAAGATTGTCCCGAATGCGCCGCTACTATCCCGGCGGAGGCCCTGCGCTGCAGTTGCGGCTATCGCTTCGATTCCGGGCGCGCCGACACGACCGTGGACGGGCTTGAGCTGATCGCTCAGGAAGAGAGGCTTTACCGCGATTACCTCGCTGCGCGTGTGCAACAAGCCGCTAAGGAGCTAGAGCACGCGCGGGCTGTGGCCAACGCGTTCCCCGGGGACAGGGTCAAAACCGCGGAGCTGCTGCTCGCCGAGCAACGCTACAACGCAGCACGCGCAGCACTCGAGGCGCAGAACCTACGCGCCCAGGCCGTTGCCGCCCGCGCGAAATCGGCGCACAATGGCGCATCCCGCAAAAGGGCTATTTCGCCGAGGAGCACGGTAGATCGCGCGCGGTTAGAGCACCAGCGCAATGGCTCGCCCCGCAAAAGGGCTACTTCGCCGGTTTTCGGCCTATCGCAAGCGGCCAAACCGGAAAAATCCAAGAACGATGCGGCGACTCTGCACGCAACCGCCGCCAAGCCGGGCAAACTGGCCGTGCCGAAACCGGCGACCCAGGTCGCACTGCCTGCCGCCCAGTCGAGCCCGAAGCCGGTTGACAAGACCGATCCTGCGCCGTCCGAACCCGCAGTCGTAAAAGTGGATCCCCCGCCCCGTCAGATTGCGACCGCGGAACATACCGCCAGGGCGCAGGCACCAGTTTTTCGAGAGAAAATGACTACGCCGAAACCGGCCGGCCAATTATCCGTGCCTGCGGCCAATGCGGCCAGATCATCGGTCCTGCCGCACCCTTCGCCGACAGCGGCGAAAGCGTATGCCGTGATGCGCTCGTCGGCGCCATCCCTGTCGGTCAACGGCAGCGCCGATGCACTGGTAACGCCAGGCGCCGGCTCGCCTACCCCTGCGCCTGCTTTCCGGGCGAAACAAAGTGCACGTGCACAGATGACGCTCGTCGCCTTCCAGCAGAATGCCACCAAGGATTGCCCCAATTGTACCGCCAACATGCCGCTTCAAGCGGCCCGCTGCCGGTGCGGATTCGAGTTTCCCGACAGCCAGAGCCAGATCCCACCGCTGGTGCTGTCCGCAGAAGAACGTAATGCCATCCTCCAGGCACTGAGCGGTGTCGGCCACAAGCGCTGATTCTTGCGTATTGGTGTTGGGCGGCGATCGCTTGTCTTGTTCGCTCACACGCGGGCGGCGCGTTTCTCTGCGCCATAGATCGCCTCGCGCATCGTTCGCACGTGCTGCACGCCCAAGTCGCAGAACATGATGCCCGCCCCTTCGGGCGTGGTGTGCACCACCTGGCCGAGCACGTGACTGTGAATGGTATCCCCGCCGGAATCGAATGAAAAAGACAACTCGATTAAGGCATTCACAGGCGGGATGTCCGGGCCGGTCTCGATGAATATCCCGCCCAGGCTTATATTTCTCGCCATACCCTCGGCTCGCCGCCCGCTTTTTGGATAGGTGAACCACACCCGGCAAGCAATGGGCCGCCTCTGGCTCCAACGATGCTCCATACTCCCCCTCTTCGTTGAAGTGATTTCACAAAATCCCACGGGGCGCGATAAAAATACACGACTTTCCCCAATAAATCACAAAATCGCTATAACAAGTTTGACGCAGATCAAACTCAAGCAGGCATTTTTCACTATCCTGATGACAGATCGATGAAAAGAGTGGCGCACGGCTCCATGAAAAGCCGCGCTGTCAGAAAACCGCGAAAAGGAGGATGCGTCATGGCCATCGCGAATACGCTCGAGCGCTTCATGGCGAACAGTGGGATCCATTACGAGGTGCTCACCCATCCCCGTAGCCACTCAAGCAGTGAGACCGCCGAATCCGCACATATCCACGGTGACCGTCTCGCCAAAGCAGTGCTGCTCGAGGACGAAAACGGTTACGTGCTGGCCGTGCTGCCGTCCACGCACCGCATCGCGCAGGGCCAGCTCGATCGCCTGCTCCAGCGGCATCTGGGACTGGCGACCGAGCAGGAGCTCGCCCGGGTTTTCTGGGACTGCGAGCTGGGGGCGATTCCGCCGTTCGGCACTGCCTACGGTATCGAGACGATCCTGGACGAGAGCCTGCTAGAACAACCCGACATCTACTTCGAGGCCGGGAACCACGAGGAGCTGATTCACTTGAGTGGCGAGCAGTTCCGCCAGCTCGTCGCCGGCGTCCCGCACGCGCGTTTCAGCCGTCACGCCTGATTGCGGCTGAACACGCGCACACACACGGGGCGGACGTCAACCGCAACATCGGAGGAAGTGTCATGCCCATGTTCGCCATGCTGACCCGTGTCTCACCCGAATCGCTACAGACCCCGCACTCGCTCGAAGACCTGGAGCAGCGCGCGATGGAACAGGTCCGCAAACAATGCCCCCAGGCCAGGTGGGTGCAAAGCTACGCCGTGCTCGGACCCTACGACTACCTTGACATCTTCAGCGCGCCCGACGTCGAGACCGCTGCCAAGGTCTCGACCCTGATCCGCAGCTTCGGTCACGCACACACCGAAGTCTGGTCGGTGACCGAATGGAAAAAATTCAAGGAAGTATTGCGCAGCATGGCCGCCTGAGGCGCGCGGCATTATTCCTTGAGCACGCACTTGGCGTAGAGATCCTTAAGCCGACCCTCTGGGTCGTATTTGCGCTTGAGCGCTTCGTAGGCGGGGCGGTTGTACAGCTGCCAAAACTCCTCGGGCGTGAAGTACGAATCCGAATAGAGCGACTTCATGCCATGTAACCGCATGACCTCGCGCTCGACCTGGCGGTTGTAATAGCCAGGCGGAAGCTTGCGGCGGCCACGGATCACGTCCCAGAAGCCGAAATTTACGTAGAGCTTGTTAGGTTCGAGGCGGTAGAGATCAAAGCGATGGCGCGGGTCGTAGGCACGCGTCGGGCAGACCCACACCGGGGTGAAACGGATCACGTTGAAGTAAAAATCGAAAAACTCAATGCAGCGCTCGATCGGGATCTCGACGTCCTGGATGACCGACTCGGTGTGGATGCCGAACAAGCGGTTGCGTGCACGCGTCAGCCCCCAGCGGCTGTTCCAGCGCATGATCTTCGTATAAGTGATCGAGTTGAGCCGTTTGCGCCCGTAGAGTCGGCGGATGAGCGGATTCTGAGCAAAGACGTTCTTCGAGCACCAAAACCAGTCCGTGTCCCAGCGCCAGAGGTAGTCCTCAGTGCTGAGGTAGTCCTCTTGGCGCGCACGAATGGATTTGTAATAGATATTCTCGTAGGTGTAGTCGCTCGTGTACGGTGCTGTGTCCACGAAACGGCCGAGCGTGAGATACATCTCGTCGCGATCGAAGATCACGCCGTCCACGAAATCGTTCTGTCCGGCGCGATCGCATTGCCGAGCGAGATCCTCAAAGTAGCTGTGTGGGGAACGGTGGCGAATATGGGTGAGCTTGACGTAGGGCTTGACCGGCACCGCGAGCGCCTTCAGGCGCAGCGCGTAACCGAGCGTGCCGTACGAGTTGGGGAAACCGAAGAAGAGATCCTTGTGCTCGTTGTCGGGCGTGCAGACCACGGTCGAGCCATCGGCGAGCAGGATCTCCATCTCGAGCACGGTCTCGTGCACTAGGCCGTAGCGGAACGACGACGACTCAATCCCGCAGCCCGTGGTCGCGCCACCGATGGTGATAGATTTCAACTGCGGTACCACCGCCGGCATCACGCCATGCCGCAGGCACTCGGCGGTGAGCTTGACGTATGGCGTCATGCCCTCTACTTCCACGACGCCCTGCGCAGCGTCCACGCGCAGCACATTGGTGAAGTCGCGCACGTCGAGGCGCTGGACGGGCAGCGGCTTGCGGTCGCGGAACAGATTAGAGGTCTGCTTGCCGAGCCGCACCGGCGTGTGGCGGTGCGCGCGCAGAAATTCGGTAAGGCGTTGTTTTTTCTCTTCGTAGGCAAGCGTGCTCATGTCAAAGTGACACTCCGCAAACAGGCAATGCCTAAGTGTACCTGAAAACGTCCGTGGTCGCGCCCGCCGGGCCTGCCCTCCCTGGAAGGTTCTTTAATATATGCGTAAATATATGCGTAGGTGATCGGCAACCGCAGCGAGGGATGATGCCGGTCTGTATCTTGCTGCCGCTGATGCGCACGCACACCCGCACATGCTTGCGCCCCATGCCGAGCGAGGTATGATGGGTGGAGCCGGTCATACCTCCCTATAGTGAACCCTCGCCAAGGAGCGAGCGATGATTGCCATCACCGTCAACGCAATGTCGCGGCGGATACACCCTTGATGCGGGTCCTGCGCGATACGCTCGGCCTGATCAGATCCATGTACAGTCTCGGCACGCGCAGCGCGCGCGGGCGGCAGCCCGCTCGTCGGCTTTCAACCCCCCGGGCTGCGAGTGACGCGCCACGGGCAAGGCCGGCGTCAAAAAACGAACTAGACCACACTTCGGTGGAGGATGCGGCTAGTCTAGCCTACGCGATCTTGAATTTGCGCGCGACTTAATGTCATGGAGAACACGTCTGTGTCTGTCGACTTCTGACACTCGTTTGGCAGCTTGCGCAACGCCTTTGTCACCGAGCGCCTTCTCGCGACGAGCTGGACCCTGCCACACGCGAGGGTCCTTCTTCGCATTTCGCCGGACGCTACCCAAGGCGGTGGGCATATGCGTGATTTTTGCTTGAGCTTGTTGTCGAAAAGGCCAGCTAAGGACAGCCGCGATGCCCGAGGTTGCTATTGCGGCATCCCCGCGGCCGAATCCTTCAGCAGCTTGGTCGCGCAGCTGGACGAGATCTCAGGGTGTGTGCGCGCGAGACAGCCACGCGTGCACCGCGTGGTGTACATCGCAGACCGCGGTACGATCATCGATCTCGGGCGAGTCATCGTACAGACAGAGAACGACATCGCCTCCGAGATGGCCGTGGCGCTCACAGGGGCGGGATCACGCTCGAGAACGGTCGTATGGTGCAGGGCAATTTCCATGGTCACCCGCTATTGCGTCTCACAACACGACGCTGCGGATCGAGGTGCACATCGTCCGTAGCAGCGAAACCGCCCGGCGGTGTAGGCGAGTGCGCGGCACCCACCGATCGCCCCCACTGTAGCCTACGCGGCGTTTGCCGCCAGTGGCCGGCCGGTTCGGCGCCTGCCGATATGGCTTTGACAACCCAATGCAGAAACACGATGAGGCGGAGAATCGTAAAGGAAATCAAAATGAATTTTGCAACACCTTGGGTTCTGCGCCTTTCGGGTTGAGTCCGGGTTGAGTCGTGCCATGGAAACTGCCGACCACGAAGTCCTGCGCACCGCCTGCGAGTGGTTAGAGGCGGACGAGACCGTGTATCTCGTCACGGTCGCCAGGACCTTTGGTTCCTCGCCACGCCCGCCTGGGGCACTGCTCGCACTTGCGGCCTCGGGCCGCTATGTCGGCTCGGTTTCAGGTGGCTGCATGGAACATGACCTTGTTGCGCGGCTGCGCGAAGGCCGCCTGCCGCAGCGCCTACCCGGGATTGTCACTTACGGTGTCACACGCGAAGAGGCGAACCGCTTTGGACTGCCGTGTGGCGGACGGCTCGAGCTGGTGATCGAGCGACTCGCTTCGAGTGCGCCATTGCGTGACATCCTTAAGCGCATCGAGGCGCACGCCTGTGTCGCTCGCCGGCTGTGTCTGGAGACCGGCGAGGCGAGCCTGCATCCGGCCGGCCGCGGCGAGGACGAGTGCGCGTACGACGGCCGCACGCTGCGCAAGGTATTCGGTCCGCGCTGGCGACTGCTGCTCATCGGGACTGGACAGATCTCGCGGTTTGCGGCCGAGATGGCGCTCGCGCTTGACTACGAAGTGATCGTCTGCGAGCCGCGCGCCGAGATCGCCGGGCAGTGGCGGGTCAAGGACACCATGCTTGTGACCGGCATGCCCGACGACGCGGTGCGCAGCCTTGCACATGAGCGCTGCGCGGTGCTTGCGCTCATGCACGACCCGAAGCTCGACGAACTTGCACTGATGGAAGCGCTCGAAGGCCCGGCATTCTATGTCGGCGCGCTCGGTTCGCGCGCGCATAGCGCCAAGCGCCGGCAGCGGCTCGCCGCACTGGGTGTGCCGCCACCGGCGCTCGCACGTCTGCACGGCCCGGTCGGACTGCCGCTTGGTGCGAAAACGCCGGCCGAGATCGCACTTGCCGCCCTCGCTGGTGTGACCGCCGCACGCCACGGTGTGCGGCTCGTCGAGGCCTCCGCCGAGGCCACTGAAACCGTCATGCGCACGGCAGGCAACGCACCGTGATCGCCGGCATCCTGCTCGCAGCAGGCGCCGCAACACGCTTCGGCGCCAACAAGCTCCTTCACCCGCTCGCCGACGGCACGCCCATCGCCGTCGTCGCGGCACGCCGTCTGCGAAGCGTTCTGCCCTTTTCGCTGGCGGTCATCCGGCGCGAGGACCATGAGCTGGCACAGCGCTTGATCGAGGCCGGGCTGCAGGTGGTGCCCTGCGCCCGCGCCGCGCAGGGGCTATCCGGGAGCATCGCCTGCGGTATCGAGGCAGCGGCAGCAGCCAGCGGCTGGCTGATCGCGCTGGCCGACATGCCGTTCGTCCAGCCCGAGACGATCCGGGCGCTAGCCGTGGCCCTGGAGGAGGGAGCGGCTCTCGCGGCGCCGGAGTACCAGGGACGGCGCGGCCACCCGGTGGCCTTTCACCGGCGCTTTCGCGAGGCGCTACTTTCCCTCACTGGCGACCAGGGCGCACGCGAGCTGCTCGTGCGCCATGCCACGCAGCTGCGGCGCATCGCCGTGGCTGACCGTGGCGTGATTCTCGACATAGACCGGCCCGACGAGCTCCCCGCGCGCCCGTGCTATTTTAATCGGTCAGGCAAAGACCGTTTTCCCTGCCCATGATTCCCGACGAGATTCATCTCAGCGCGCTGGTTCATCTCCTGACGGCGTTAGCCGCAGGCGGATTGATCGGGCTCGAGCGCAGCTACCACGGCCGGCGGACTTTTGCACCCACACCCTGGTGTGCATGGCCTCTGGCCTGCTTATGCCGCTGACAGTGTACCCGGTCGGGCTGCTGCCGAAGCTGCCGCTCAAGACTGTGCGCATAGACCCCACGCGCTTGGCCCAGGGCATCATGACCGGCAACGGCTTCCTCGGCGCCGGCGTCAGCATGAAGGGGCTGCTCACGATCCGCGGGCTAACCATCGTGGGCTCCATCTGGATCACCGCCGCGATAGGCATTCTGATCGGCATCGGTTTCTACTTCGCCGCCGCGGCCGCGACCCTGCTTACCCTAGGGGTTGCTGTCGCTGTTCCGCTGGATCGAGAACGTGCTGCCCTCGCTCTAGTACGCGCGGCGCGAGGTCGCCACGCGCGCCGTAGACCGCCTGTCGCCCGAGGGAGCTACGCGAGCTCGTCGCGCGGCACGGCTGCTCGGCCGCTAAGCCGGGCTATTGGCTCGAGGACAAGGGTTGGACCTTACCGTTACGAGATCACCCTGCGTACCCGCAACCGTGAGAACTACCGCCGTCTCGCCGACGCACTCGCCGCCGCTTAGTTAAGATTACTTTCTTCCGCTTCGTCCCGGCGAGCGACTAAGTCCGCAGGCCCGCCTGTCCCTCGCCGCTGCGCCGGCGGTGGCGCTATATAAGCGGCGATATATAATAAGCCGTGCCATGTCCCGTGATCCCATCCACAACATCAACGTCGTCGCGCAGGAGCTTCTGCCCACGCCGGAAGAGGTCAAGCGTGCGCTTCCCTTAAGCGCGCGGGCCCGCGAGACCGTGATGCGCGGCCGCGAGACCCTGCGGCGCATCCTGGACCGAAAGGATCACCGCCTATTCGTCATAGTCGGGCCATGCTCGATTCACGACATCCAGGCCGCGCAAGAGTATGCCGGCCGGCTGCGCCGGCTCTCCGAGGAGGTGGGCGACACGCTATTTCTCGTCATGCGCGTTTATTTCGAGAAACCGCGCACCACCATCGGCTGGAAGGGACTGATTAACGATCCATTTATGGACGATTCATTTCACATCGAGAAGGGCCTGTTTCTCGCGCGCGAGCTGCTGTTGTACATCGCCGAACTCGGTCTGCCGGCGGCGACCGAGGCGCTCGACCCGATTACGCCGCAATACCTCGGCGACCTGATCGCCTGGACGGCGATCGGCGCGCGCACCACCGAGTCACAGACCCATCGCGAGATGGCAAGTGGCCTGTCCACCCCGGTGGGCTTCAAGAACGGCACCGACGGTAACCTTGAGGTGGCGATCAATGCGCTCAAGTCGGCGGCCCTGCCGCATCATTTCCTCGGTATCAATCAGAAAGGGCAGTGCGCAGTGTTCCGTACGCGCGGTAACCGCTACGGGCATATCGTGCTGCGCGGAGCCCAGGGCCGGCCGAACTACGACTCGGTCTCGATCGCTATGGCGGAAAAGGCGCTCGCGGCGCAGAGCCTGCCGATCAACATCGCGGTGGACTGCTCGCACGGTAACTCCAACAAGGATCCGGCGTTGCAGCCGCTGGTCGCCGAAAACGTCATCGCCCAGATCCTGGAAGGCAATCGTTCCATCGTAGCACTCATGCTCGAGAGTCACCTACACGCCGGCAACCAGCCGATCCCCGCCGACCGCACGCAGCTCAAGTACGGCGTATCAGTCACCGATCCGTGCATTGACTGGGCGACCACCGAGAAGCTGCTAAAGAGCGCGCGCGCGCGGCTACGCGACGTGTTGCCGAAGCGCCTCGTCGAGGCCGCCTAGCCTCGCCGCATACGTGCCGCGGCAGGCGGCGTCCAGGGCAACTCAAGCAGAAAAACCTTTAGCGCCGCGCCGACGGCGGATGCGCGCTGTGCATGCCTTCATCCACCATGGGTTTCCCAGGTACCGCTCATCGATTTCGCCACCCCTGCCACCAGGGCCCGTGTACTACGGCCGGTTACCGGCGTCTATAATTATTTAGTAATTAATTAGTGGAAGCTGGAAGCTGCAGCAGGCTCCGGCCCTGGCAGGTGGTGGTCCTGCACAGTGTTATGGCGTTACGGCATTGAGTATCTACCAGAAAACCTGTCCCGCCTGTCTGGCGATCCTGTCCGTCAACGCGGAGCGCTGCGAGTGCGGGCACGTGTTCCAGGCTGGGGAAGCCGAATCCGATGCCCGCGAGGATTCAAACGCACAGGAAGAGGCGCTGTTACGTGCCTACCTGGCGGCGCGCTTGGACCAGGCTGTTTCGGCTCTCGAGAAAGCACGCGCGGATCTCGCCGACGACCCCGACAACTTCGACAAGGCCCGCCGCGTCATGAGGGTACTGCACGACGTGCAGCAGCTTCGCTCCGAGCTGGCGTCGCTCGGCGATCCCTCCGCAGCCACCGCCAATAACGTCGGCTCCGCGCAACCCACTGAAACATTTCGCGCCGCCGCTCGCGCACGTGCCGAGGCAAGCACGGCGCGGCTCGGTCAGTGTGCCACGCGGGAATGCCCCGTCTGCCACGCGGTGCTGCCAGCGAGCTGCGCGCGCTGTTTCTGCGGTCATCTCTTCGGTCGCAGCGAGCATGCGCCGCGGTCTGCGCCTTCTGCCCGGCCGGCCGCAGACTGATTGTCGCACCGTCTTTTTGCGCACACCGCGACTCACTCGCTCCACCATCGTGCGCCCGTGCTCGACGGCTCACGCGGCGCACGGCGCGAAGGCAGGTACTCCACCGAGGGCTGCTGGCGCACCGGCTGAGGGTAGAGCCGCATGAGCTCGTAGATGGCCGGGTCTATCCCCTTTACCACCGGGAGCCCGAGCATGCGCGCGACGTCGGCAGTGAGCGGATGGTCGTGCGTCCAGGTGCCGGTCGTGAGCATGCCCGCCACACGCTCGGCATCCTCCTCGTTCATATGCGCCGCGAGCAGCCCCATCACTGCGCCCTTCACCTGGGCGACCGCCTTCTCCGCCACATCCGCCAGGATCAGCGTCTGATCGTCGAGTTCGTCCACGTGCTTGCGCGCCACCGCCGCGAGAATGGAGGCGGCCGGGTAAGGCCCGACCTGCGGATCCACCGGTCCGAGCACCGCGTGATCATCCATGACGATCTCGTCGGCCGCAAGCGCAATCAGTGTCGCGCCGGACATGGCATAGTGCGGCACATGCACCGTGACTTTGCCAGGGTGCGCGGCAATAGCATGCGCAATCTGCAGTGAGGCGAGCACCAGCCCACCGGGTGCGTGCACGATAAGATCGATGGGCGTGTCCTTGTCGGTGAGATGGATGGCGCGGATGACTTCCTCGGAGTCGTTGATGTCTATGTAGCGCACCAACGGCACGCCGAAAAGGGCCATGGACACCTGGCGATGGATCAAGGTGATGACTCGGCTGCCGCGCGCCTGCTCGATGCGCGCGATGCGTCGTGCACGCTGCAGCTCGAGTAGCCGCTGGCGCACCACGGGCTGAAGCAGCAGAAGCAGTAAGATTAGCCAGAAAAGCTCGTTGAAGGTCAAGGCCGCCGCCCGGTTCTTGGAAGAGCGCGCTGGATTTTTACACCGCCGCTATGGCGGTGCGCAAGCGCGATGCAGGGCATCAACCCACGATGTGATGCTTGCCCACACGGCGCACCGTGCTCGCTTGCGGTCCGCGCTCGCCCATTTCCTCAGAAAAACGCACCTCGTCGCTGATTCTAAGCTGATCGAATTTCACGTTCACCAGACTGTTCTTGTGAAAATACACCAGTCGCCCGTCGGCTGTGGCAATCTTGCCGTAGCCCTCCTCGGGATACAGCTCCACTATGTGCCCGTGCGGCGGAACCTCGTGATGCTTGACCTGGCCGCGTCGGCGCCGCTCGTAATCCTCGAGCCGGCGGCGCACGGCATCGAAGGCGTCGCGGATCGCCACGTAGACATCCTCGTGGGCTCGGTGCTGGGGCGGTTCGCGGCTTGCCACTACTTCTGCACCCGGCACCGTAACGTCCACGCGCACGTGATAAAGATTGCCCTGGTGATGACGCTTGTGACGCGCCTCCACGGCCACCCGGCAGTGGATGATATCCGGGCAGACAAGCTCGAGTTTTTCGGCCTTCTTGCGGACATCGGCCTCGATGGCATCGGATGGAGGCATATTGCGAAAGACGATCTGTAGCATCTGTTTCATGTGCATCTGCCGGCTCTGGCGGTGTTTGTCCTTTGCTTTCCGCTCCGGGCAAGAGCCCAGCGCGCGCAGTCCCTGTGCGTCTGTTCACCGTTGCGCGGCTCGCCTCCCTGTGGCATTTCTGCACGCCTTTTACCTGTTTCACCTGGAACGGATATCCACGAACGATAACGGCCGTGTCGCTGGGGGAACTTTGATGCACGTCAAAGAGAGCACACATCGCGCGCACGCTCAAACCGGTAAAAATTGACGTCCGTCAATGATGGCGGCGACACTTTCCGGTTTTTTAGATTAATGATAGAACTGCACAAAACACCACCGAGCGCTGGCAACCTGGACCAGCAGGTGGAGTGTTACGCGGGCCATCGCGGCGAGGAAACGCCGCGGCGTTTCCGGCTGGGTCGGCGTATGCTCGAAATCGCCGAGGTGCTCGACCGCTGGCTTGCGCCCGAGCACCGCTACTTCTAAGCTGCGGGCCGAGGACGGCGGTGTGTACATCCTAAGGCACCTCATCACCGATGACCGCTGGGAACTGACGATGTTCATCGCCAGCCAGCCGCCGGTGTAAGCTGCGGAGATCGCGCCAACATGCCCATTGAGGACGAACCCATTCCCTCGCAGTGGTACCGGCACCTGGACAAGGGCTACCGCTTCCAGGTGATCGCCTTGGACGATCGCGCGGGCACGGTCGAGATCCAGCACTTCGACGGAGACGTGGAGGAGCTCGACCTCGAGGACTGGCACGCCCTTAAGATCGAGCCCATCGAACCGCCCGAGGACTGGACCGGACCGATGGATGACATCGTACGCGACGACCTCTCCTACAGCGAAACCGCTATGCTGGAAGAGGACTGGATCGAGCCGCTTGAGGAGCGCCGCAGCGAGCCGGAAGGCGAAGAAGAGCAATGACGGCAAGAACACGCATGAAAACAACGGAGCCAACCCGATGGCGAACAGAAAAACCGTCAACAGCACCCCGCGCCGTGCCGGCCTGAGGCGCCGCGACCGCCTCATCCGCGAGCACGAGCACGACACCTACAAGATGCGCAGCAAACCGCCCGAGCCGACCGTCTGCACGGCGTGCGGGGCGGTGTATCGCGCCGGGCGCTGGCAGTGGGCGACTCGGCCAAGCGGTGCCCATGAAATGCTCTGTCCGGCCTGCCAACGCGTGCGCGACCGCTGCCCCGGCGGCTACCTGACCCTAAGCGGAGAGTTTCTGCACAAGCACCGAAATGAGATCCTGCATATCGCGTACAACGCCGAGGCGCGCGAGAAAGCGCTGCACCCGCTGCGCCGCATCATGAGTGTCGAGGACAGCGACGGCGATGTTTTAATCACGACCACGACCATGGACATGGCACGCACGCTCGGCGACGCCGTGCATCACGCCTACAAGGGGGCACTCGATTACCGCTACACGGACGAGGGCAACATCCTGCGTGTTCACTGGAGGCGCTAGCACGCACCGGCCATTGGCCACGGGGCAGGGGGTGAGGCTTGCGCGACTGGAACGTGGTGGTGAGCGTATACGAGCACGGTTATGCGCCCGCGCGCCGCTTTCTCGAGGACTTCGGTGTGCTTGCGCACACCGATTTCCATAATGTCCTCGCCATGAAGGTCGACGACGTCGCCGGTTTCATCGAGCGGCTGCGCACCGCGTTCGCGCGCGACCCCGCCGCCTCGCGGCACATCGCGCGTGTCGTGCCCGTGACCGAACGCTTTGCCTTTCAGTCGGCCGAAGAGTTCGAGGCCAGGGCGCGCGCAGCCGCGGAGCGGTTTCTGCCCGAGCTGCGCGGCCTCGCCTTCCACGTGCGCATGCACCGACGTGGCTTCCGCAGGGAGCTCTCGAGCCAGGATGAAGAGCGCCGACTGGATCGTTACCTGCTCGAGCGTCTCGAGGCGATGGACGCGCCCGGCCGCATCCGTTTCGACGACCCAGACGCCATCTTGGTGATTGAGACCATCGGGCCGTGGGCCGGGCTCTCGCTTTGGAAACGCGAGGATTTGCGGCGCTATCCATTCTTGCGGGTAAATTGATTTTTATGGTTATTCTCTTTACGTGACGGCCTCAGCAATTCATCATGACCGAACCTTCCACCATCGAGTTGGCCGAGGCACGCGAGGCGGCGCAGGCGCTGCTCGAAACACTTGGGCTGGCGGCCTACCTATTCGAGGTCGAGCCGCGTACGGACGACTGCTGGGAAGTGCGCATAGACTGCGCGGTGGCCGGCGGCTGGCAGTCTGTGGTTTTTTCTGTGAGCCGCGAGCGACTGCTTTCTAGCCGCGTGGACGAACAGGCCCGCGGCGAATTGCTGCGTGACTGGGGCGAGCGACTCGCGGCCTGCACCACAGGCTGAGGCGGTGCACGCACGCATGAGCGCCGCAACGAACGCCAACCCTACCCCGCCGACCACCGGCAGGGACGACGACGTTGGGGTGCTGGTGTCGGTGCTGCCCGCTTACTTGCAGGAGGCGCTGCGCCCTCTTGCACTAGACCAGCTCCTTGAAATCATCATGGATCTCGGCCGGCCAGCCGAAGCGCGCTTCCCCGGCTCCGCGGCGCATTTGAGCGAGCGGCCGGTGAGCCGCGATGATCTCGCGCACGTCACCGCGCAGCTCGGCGAGTTCACCGAAGACAACCGCGCTGGTATCGAGCGTACGCTGCACCGTATCGCCGCGCTGCGCAACCGCAAGGGCGAGATCATTGGGCTGACGTTACGCGTGGGACGTGCTGTTTTCGGCACCATAGATATTCTGCGCGACCTGCTTGAGAGCGGCAAGAATCTGCTGATCCTCGGCCGTCCAGGCGTGGGCAAAACCACCAAGCTGCGCGAGGCGGCGCGTGTGCTGGCCGACGACGTTGGCAAGCGTGTGATTGTCATTGACACTTCCAACGAGATCGCCGGAGATGGCGATATCCCGCATCCGGCGATCGGCGGTGCGCGGCGCATGCAAGTACCACACGTGGACCGGCAACACGCGGTGATGATCGAGGCAGTCGAGAACCATATGCCCGAGGTGATCATCGTGGACGAGATTGGCACCGAGCCCGAGGCGTTTGCGGCGCGCACTATCGCCGAGCGCGGCGTGCAACTGATCGGCACCGCGCACGGCAACACCCTCGAGAACTTGGTCATGAACCCCACGCTCTGCGATCTGGTGGGGGGCGTACACACTGTCACGCTCTCCGACGAAGAGGCACGCCGCCGTCGCACCGCCAAGACCGTCAACGAGCGGCGTGCCCCGCCGACCTTTGACGTGGTGGTGGAGATGATCAGCCACAATGAGGTGGTGGTACACCGAGACACCGCTGAGGCCGTGGATCTATTGCTCGCGGGCATGCTGCCGCGCGGCGAACGACGCGTGCGCACCCCGCAGGGAGGCGGGTGGCACGTAAGCGGTGCGCCGCAGGCCGCGCCCGCCTCGCCGCGTGCCTCGGCAGCGGCGGACAAGCTCGTCCCGCGCACCCCGGTGCGCGGCGAGGCGCCGGTGGGCATTTACGCCTACGCCGTCAGCCGCGAATCGATCGAGCGCGTGATCCGCGATTTGCGGCTGAATGCGCGCGTGGTCGCTCGGCCGGAGAATGCCGAGATGGTCGTTGCGCTACGCTCGCGCGCCGACGACACTCGGCTCGTGCGCCTGCTTCAGGCCACGGGGCTGCCGCTCTACACGATCAAGAATAACACTACCGCGCAGATGCGCCGCCTCCTGCAAAATACCTTTAACCTCATGCCGGGCGTGGAGGACGAGGAGCTGCGTGACGCCGTACGCGATGTCGAGCACGCCATCCAGCGCGTGCTAAACGAAGGGGTGGCCGTGCCGCTTGCGCCACGCCCGCCGCTCGTGCGTAAGATGCAACACCGGCTCATCGCGCGCTACCACCTCGAGGCCGAAAGCCGCGGCAGCGGCGCGCTGCGCCATCTGGTGATCTATCCAAAATAGCTGCAAGCTCGAGGCTTCAAGCGGCAAGCCAGGCCCATTGGCCTTAGGAGCTTGCGGCTCGCAGCCCGAGGCCCCCGTAATGAAAGACGAAGAATGTGTGGCCTTTCTGCAGTGGGCGCTGCCGCGGCTCGGCCTGCGTTGGGCAGGATACCGTAAGGTCCGCCGGCAGGTGTGCAAACGTATCGCCCGCCGGCTCGAGGTGCTTGGTCTCGTCGATGCGAACGCCTATCGGACCTGGCTCGCCACACACCCGGACGAATGGCGGGCGCTGGAAGGACTTACCTCGATCACTGTCTCACGCTTCTACCGCGATCGGGATGTATTAGATTACCTGCGCGCCATGCTGCTGCCTGATCTCGCCCGGGCGGCCGCACGGCGTAGTGAGACGATCCTGCGAGCCCTTAGCCTGGGCTGTGCGAGCGGCGAAGAGCCCTATACCCTTTCACTCCTCTGGCGCCTGGGGATGACGCCGCCTGCGAGCATGCGCCTGCACGTGCTCGCCACGGACGTGAACGAGGCCGTACTCGCGCGTGCCCGCCGCGGCTGCTACACGCGCGGCAGCCTCTCGTGCCTGCCGGACGGCTGGAGAAGGCAGGCCTTCGAACATTCGAACGGGGAATACTGCCTGCGGGCGGAGTACCGCCAAGGCGTGAGCTTCCTTCGTCAGAACCTGCGCGAGCCGCTGCCCCATGGTTTCTTCGACCTCGTTTTGTGCCGTAACCTCGCGTTCACTTATTTCGATACCACGCTACAGCAACGAGTACTCGCCGCCATTTGGGACCGGCTTGTGCTGGGCGGAGCGTTGGTGATCGGTCGGCGCGAACAGCTTCCCTCCTTCGACCCGGCGCTCAGGCCTTGCCCGACGGTCCCCGGGGTGTACCGCAAAATGACAACTGACCGCTGAGGCGTGACGGATGACTGGAAAGCCGTCACACCTCAAGGCCTCACTACTGCTGATGGCGGCGGGCGAGCGCCCGGTCTACTTCCGCCTCGGCGGCCAGCCAGTCCTCGAGCGGGTCGCCGCCGGCAAAGCCGCGCGCAAGCGCACGGTAATACGCCGCCTCGGCAATCATGCGCTGTCGTTCCTCGGGGGAAACAACCGTGGTCTGCATAATCGTCGCCGCCCGACCCGCGGACCTAGCCTTTGCTTTGGTCATGGGTGTCCTCCTGTCTGCTCTCCTCACTCCACCTTGATGCTGAACCGCCTGGCCTTCTCCCGCTTTGGCAGCACGAGTTCAAGGACGCCATCCTTGAATGCCGCCTTGGCGTGCTCGCCATCCACCTCAGTCGGCAAAGACACGGTGCGCGCGAAGCTGCCACGCGAGATTTCGTGGCGATAATAATCGCCCCTTTCCTCCTTTTCCTCACGGCGCGTGCTACCCTTGATGGTGAGGGAGTTCTCGGACATAGACACCTCCAGGTCCTTCTTGTCCACACCCGGAAGCTCGGCGCGCACCACGACTTCGTCGTCACGGTCGATAATGTCTACGCGTGGCAAGCGCTGCTCGACCAACTCCGGCCAGGCCGGCCACTCAAATCGCCATGGTCGCAGCCAGCCGCGCGGGGTGAGTGCCCCGAACAGGCGCTCCATCAGCTGCTCCATCTCATCGAAGGGGGTCGAAACGCGGACAGGTCTTGCTTCTTGCGTCTTCTCAGCAACCTCTTTGCGTTCAGTGACCATGTCAGATCTCCTCTTGTTGCATGGTAAAACGTCTCGTGTCAATGGCTGATATCGCCGTGACGCGCCTCCTTCAACAGTCGCACGAACTGCTCACCGTTCACGCGGATCAGCTCCTCGTGGTCGCCGGCCTCGAAGTACACCTCCGGCAGGCCGATCAATTTATTGTCCAGAATGGTCTCCATGCCATAGAGGGGGCCAAGCGGCGGGATGGCGCCCGGCTCGCAGTCATGGAACACTGGGGTAAGTCGCTGCTCAGAGAGCAGGTGCAGATCGCGCCCCAGTCGCCTCGATAGGGTCTTGACCTCGACGTAACGATCGCCGGGCACGACGGCCATCAGCAGAAAACCGCGGTCATCACCCAGCACCACTGCCTTAGCGATATGCTGCGGCGGAACGCGCGTCACCATAGCCGTCTCCTTGCTGCTGGCCGTGTGCGGGTGCGGGATCAGATCGTAGGCGATGCGGTGCTTTTGAAGATGCGACTCGACGGTCCGGGCGATTCCCATCACGAGGCCTCCGTAGCATGGGTTTAAATATTAAAGCATTGGTGGCAGGCGCGCTTTGACGCACGTCAAAATCGGCACTTCCCGAGCACACCGATTTTCGTCAATAATGTGGCTTCGCGCTACCCGAGCCGAGCGGGTCTGCACAAAAACGACCGAGGAGGCCGTGAATGACCAAGCCTGCACACATCACGAACGTCGGCGCGCCCGACCCGGAGCTCAAAACCTCGCCAATCCTAGAGGCCGGCGACGAGGAGCTGTACGGCGCAGAGCTAGAACCCGGGATCTGCTATTTCAACAGCGTGCGTTACGTCTCAGGGCAGTACGTGTGCAGCGGCGATGAGCTCCTGCGCTGCGATGCGAGCGGGATGTGGGTGCGCACGGGCTCCTGTCACCCCGACATCGCGCCCTAGCTGTTTTGTTGAAAAATACCAACGCGCGCATTTTTCGACTGGTCCAGCGCGCGCTCAACCGCTGAACGCTCGCAACAATTCCTCGCGTAGCCGCTCTTCCCGGCCCTGGTAACGGGGCGAGAAGTGGAACGGTACCACGCTCTTGACCTTGGCGCGGCGCGCGAGGCTTCCGGCTTGGCGTGCCGTCAGGTGGTAACGACTGGCGGCAAGATCCGCGTCTTCGTCGAGGAACGGTGCCTCGATGAAGAGCACGTCGGCGCCACGCGCCAGCTCCACGATGCGTGCAGCATTCTCGGCGCAGTAGACTGCGTCGGTGACGTAGGCAATCTTCTGTCCCGGGGTGACACGCACCACGTGATTGCGCAGCACACCGAGCGCCAGGAATCGCTCACGCACCGCTCCACCCTCGCGCCACCACACCCGCACTGGCGTTTCGTCCGGATCACCGCGCCTTAGCACGCGCTTGAGCTCCTGCAGCCAGGCGCCGGTCGGCAGGCCCAGATCGTCGAGGCGGTTCTTCCAGACGTTGAAGTGCTGCCTCTCCTCCAGGGCGAAGGCCAGACACGGAATCTTGTGGTCGAGGAACACGCCGCGCACGAAAAAGGCCTCCTCGTCGAGCAGGATGCCATCGCGCCACGCGAAGCGCTCCTCCGGCTCGCCGCGAAACGCATTCCGGCAGCGAAAACGGCGACGCCGGGCCTGCCCGTCGGGATGCACCTCGATGACGTCCAGCGTGAAATCGCTCCCGTAGTTAGCTACCAGGTTCCAGGTGTAGGCCTGCAAGCGATGCTCGACCTGCGCGATGAAGTCAGGTGGGCCGAACAGTCGCACGCGGTGGCTGCGCCCGAGCAGTAAGCGAAGCCATCCATCGAAGCCCAGGAAATGATCCATATGCGTGTGCGAGACAAACACGTCGCCCACGCGCAGCAGCTTGCGCGGCGCAAGCCGGTGCAAGTCGCCGAGATCAAACAGGAAGGCACGGCGCTCAAACAGGCAGTCAATATAGAGCGCGGGATCGCCGAAGGGATCGTTGACCAGTGTTGCGTGGAAATAGGGCCGCATGACAAATGGAACGGATGCACGTACGAGCAGCAGGCACGCCTGCCGTCACTCTAAGGCCTGCGGCGGTCGGAAAGAAGGGGCGCCCGCGAGCGGCGAAACACACCTACAACAGATTTACCCGGCGCGTGTAAATCTCGTTGTCGCATGGGCCGAAGGCAAAGCGGCCCCGTTGACCTTCGGGCATCAGTCGTGCACGCTGGTCTTTACGACAAAGGCGCCTTTCAGGTTGAGGCTGTGCAGCTTTCAGATAGCAGGAAAGCAGGCCGGGGCGCACATCGCGCCCGACGCGCCGCTTTTGACGAAAAGTGTCTTCCATTCCACAATGCTTCCCGATGCGCAAAAGATTAATTAACTCTCCTCCCCGGCAGGCGGCTCGCCCATATTCCTCCTTGCAAGGCCTGTGTTTGTCGTTTCGGCTGGCCGCAGGCACAAGGATGGAGAACCCCACCCGCATGACGCATGGCCGGCATCGCAAAGAACACGGACCGGGGCAGCCGTCTGCGGCAAGCCGCCTGGGGTGACTCGCCCTGCTCGGGGAACGGCGATGGTGCGCTTCGCCTTTAAGGGGTGCTCGGCGTCTGCATTTACAGCGAGGGGATCAGCGCGCGCAAAGTGCGCGAACACCCCGCTCTCGCCCCGGCAGCGCGCGGGCGCGGCGGTACTCGCGGCGAACTCGATCGCGGTGTTGCGTTGCGGCGAGATCGTCAACGCGCCTTGCGCCTCGCATCGACGCTTCAATCTCTTCTGTGCGCGCGCGGCTTGCCCCCTATTCGTCCGTCACGCAGCCACGCGAGGCATCCTGCACGCATTTAATGTATTTCCAGAGCGCTCCGCTCATGGCCTTGTAGGGCGGCATCCGCCAGGCACTGCGGCGGCGCGAGAGCTCCGCCTCGCTTAAGTCCACGTCCAGTCGGCGCCGCTCAGCGTCGATGGTGATGACATCGCCGTCCTTGACGAGTGCGATCGGTCCGCCCTCTTGGGCCTCGGGAACGATGTGCCCGATGATAAAGCCATGCGAGCCGCCGGAGAAGCGTCCGTCGGTGATGAGCGCGACGTCTTTGCCCAGCCCTGCTCCCATGATTGCCGAGGTCGGCGTCAGCATCTCGGGCATGCCGGGTCCTCCCTTGGGGCCTTCATAGCGGATCACCACGACCTCGCCTTTACGGATCTCACCGCGTTCCAGACCCGCGATCATGTCCTCCTCGCTGTCGTACACGCGCGCCGGCCCGGAAAAACGCAGGCCCTCTTTGCCGGTGAGCTTGGCAACCGCGCCACCCGGGGCGAGATTACCGTAGAGGATCTGGATGTGGCCGGTTGACTTGATCGGTTTATCGAGCGGATAAACGATGTCTTGCCCAGCTTCGAGCCCCGGCACCTCGCGCAGGTTCTCGGCGAGCGTTCGGCCCGTCACCGTCATGCAACTGCCGTCGAGCAGGTTGTGCTCGAGCAGATATTTCATCACCGCCGGGGTACCGCCGACTCTGTGCAGGTCCTCCATGACGTACTTTCCGGAGGGCTTGAGGTCGGCGAGAAGCGGCACGCGATCGCTTACCTTCTGGAAATCGTCGAGAGTGAGCGCGACACCTACCGCGCGCGCCATGGCAATGAGGTGCAGCACCGCGTTGGTCGAGCCGCCGAGCGCCATGACGAGCACCATGGCGTTCTCGAAGGCGGCGCGCGTCATGATGTCACGCGGCTTGAGATCGAGCTCGAGCAGATTGCGGATAGCCTGCCCAGCACGCAGACACTCCTCGCGCTTGCCGGGGTCAACCGCTGGGGTAGAAGAGCTATACGGCAGCGACATCCCGAGTGCCTCGATGGCGCTCGCCATGGTGTTAGCGGTGTACATACCGCCGCAGGCGCCAGGCCCCGGGCAGGCGTGTCGGAGAATCTCGCGCCGCGTGTCTTCGTCAATACGCCCGGCGATCAGCTCGCCGTAGCTCTGGAAGGCGGAGACGATGTCGAGGGTGCGATCGCGCCAACGACCGGGCCGGATGGTGCCGCCATAGATCATGAGGCTCGGGCGGTTGATCCGGCCCATAGCCATGACACAACCGGGCATATTCTTGTCGCAACCGGGCAGGGCGATGAGCGCGTCGTACCACTGTGCCGCCACCACCGTCTCGATCGAATCGGCGATCACGTCGCGCGAGGGCAGCGAGTAGCTCATGCCCTCGGTGCCCATAGCGATGCCGTCCGAGACGCCGATGGTGTTGAAACGCATGCCCACAAGGCCTGCCGCCATGACGCCCTTCTTGACCTCGTCGGCCAGGTCGTTGAGATGCATATTGCAGGTATTGCCCTCCCACCAGTTGGCAACGATGCCGACCTGGGCCTTGCCCATGTCCTCATCGGTAAGTCCCGTGCCATAGAGCATGGCCTGCGAGGCACCCTGGCTCTTCGGCTCGGTGATACGGGAGCTGTAGCGGTTCAACTTCTTGCCCATACCCGTCTCCGGAAATCGAAAATGGCCATTATACAAGATACAAGGGGCGCGACGGCCGAGTGCCGAGGCCGTGGCGGTTGAGGCGTCACGCGATGAGAACGGGTGCTTGCGATATCCCGCTGAAATGATAACAGTCTTCTCGCCCCGCTGCGGCAGGCGGCTGTCCTGGACCACCTCGAGCGAAAGTCTCAGCTCGGGATACTTGTTAAGCCGCACCTCTAGGACCACCTCCCCCAGGGCGCGAAGAAAACGGCGAGCCCGTCAAGTGCCGGCTGGTCGTTAAGTCGTGCCGAGCAAGCGCACGCGCTCGTCAACTCGAAGCCGCACCACCAACCAGCAGGTTAGCGCACCATAGGATGTTGGTATCGGCGTCGGTGATGTCTGTGCAAGGCTCGAGGCGTTCGCACGTTATAGAACGCACCGGTGCCGGCGAGCAGTTCGGACCTCTGCTGGGAGTGCGGCCGCGAGATCCCGCGCGCGTCACCATCCAGCAAGCCAAAGGAGGATAGAGGGGTGAATGCGAGCTGGCCGCGGAGGCCTGGTGCGCGTGCCTTTGGCCGCATGTTCTCGATATTGACGATGGCCCAGGCGGACAGCGCTGTCGAGAGCAACACCTTGCGCTGCGCCAGTGCGTACGTGAGCGTCCGCACGTCCGGCACATGCTACCTCGCATGCAGCACTTTGACGGCCTTATCCACGTTCCTCAGCTTGACCCAAAGAATGGCGCCGAAACGTCCGCGGCCTGCGCTCACCGCATCCACGGCGCTGAGGTTGATGCGTGCAGCAGCGAGCCGCTTCATCACATGGCCATGGCGCCGGCCCAATCGACACCCTGGATGAAAAACGCCCCCTCTTCGCGCGCAGCCTAAGTTTTGCCCTGGTCACGGCGCGCTTGAACGCTGCTACGTTCGCGGGCACGAAATCCACCTGCGCGCGCCGGCCGTCCGGAAAACCGGTGAACGCAGCCAAGTTTACGCTGCGCAACGCGCCCAGCAGGCGTGCTGCTTTGCCAAGCTTGTTGGGCACATGGGTGATGAAGTAATCGACTTTGCGTATTGTGTCCATGACATCCTCCTCATCGTCGCACCGAAAGGTGGGAGGCCCGCTTAAGCGTATAGAAACTCGCGCGCGAGATCCAATCGCGTGCTATTGTTGCGCGCGCGGGCGAACTGGCGGCCGCGGGCGTAAGCGTGTAAAATGCGGCACGCTGTCGGCATTTCTCTCCGTCCGCCACCGCGCGCTGTCGAGGCCTCATGCCGGAGGCGGAACCGTTCCTGCGGCGCTACTGGCAGATCCCGCGCGCGCCAGCCACAAACGCCACCGCGCCCGCGCATGGCGCGGCGTCATGGGCAAACGAACCGATCGGGAGGAAACAAGCATGAAGCATTCCAATCCCGTCGCGCTCCTTGTCAAAGACGGCTCGCCCGTGCGTGTCGTCTGCATACCGCGACGCACGCCGCCGGGCTGATAGCAGGAGCCGCCATGCAAGTTCTGCAAGAGGTCTTCAGCCTGCCCGATTTTTTCGAGCGCCTGCGCGGCGCGCCGCGGCGTGCCCTGCTGCTCGACTACGACGGCACGCTTGCGCCGTTTCGTCTTGATCCCGCCGAGGCCGCGCCCTACCCGGGCGTGCCTGAGGCGCTTGACGCGATCATGGAGGAGGCGCGCACGAACGTTGTCATCGTCAGCGGCCGCTCGACGCGTGATCTCGTTTCGCGCCTGCACCTCAAGCGCCCGCCGGAGATCTGGGGCTCGCACGGCTTCGAGCAGCTTAAGCCGAACGGCGATTACGCCGTGCATCCCATGGATGAGCGCGCGCTGTACTTACTCGCCGAGGCTGACAGCTGGGAGCGTGATATTCAACGTCTTGGCGGACGCACCGAACAGAAGCCGGGCAGCTTTGCGATCCACTGGCGCGGGCTGACGGCCACCCAGATGGCGCAGATCCGCGATCTTGTGCGGGAGCGCTGGCAATGGATGCAATTTCAGCGCAGCGGCGATCTCCACTGGCACGAGTTCGACGGCGGCATTGAGCTGCGCGTTTCGGGGCGCAACAAGGGCGACGTGGTCCGTGCCCTGCTCGAGGAGGCGGGCTCGCACGCGGTAGCGGCCTACCTGGGCGACGACCGCACCGACGAGGATGCGTTTCGCGCCATTAAGGGGCGCGGGCTCGCCGTGCTGGTGCGCCCGGAATACCGCTTGACGGCCGCCGATATCTGGATTCAGCAGCCCGAGGAACTGCTCGCCTTCCTCGCCGACTGGCTCGCCGCCTGCGAGGTCCGGCCATGAAGCTTTTTGAACGTATCCTGGCCGGCAACAACCTGCTCGACTGGGCGATCGCGCTCGGCATCGCCGTCGCCGTTGCGGCCCTGTTCTACCTGGCCCAACGGGTCTTCGTGCGCCGATTCGCCGCCTACGCGCAACGCTCCGCGAGCAAGATCGACGACGCCGTGGCCGACGTCCTGGGCCACACCAAGCTGTGGTTCGGGCTCGCGCTCGCCGCCTACCTGGGCAGCCTCTTTCTCGCGCTGCCGGCGGCCGCCGCGCGCGCCATGAACACCTTTATCGCGGTGGCGCTGATCGGGCAGCTCGCGGTCTGGGCGAACCGCGGCATCGCGCTGTGGCTGCAGCACTACCTCGCCGAGAAGCGCGAGCGCGACGCCGCCGGCGCCACCACGCTCTCGGTGCTCGGTTTCATCGCGCGCGTGGCGCTCTGGTCGGTCACGCTGCTGCTGATCCTGGACAACCTGGGCATTAACATCACCGCGTTGCTCACCGGCCTGGGGATCGGCGGCGTCGCCGTGGCGCTCGCTGTGCAGAACATCCTCGGCGACGTCTTCGCCTCGCTCTCGATCGCACTCGACAAGCCGTTCGTGATCGGCGACTTCATCGTCGTCGGCGAGCACCTCGGCACGGTGGAGTACATCGGCCTCAAGACCACGCGCATCCGCAGCCTCTCGGGCGAGCAAATCGTGTTCGCCAACTCCGAGCTCCTGAGGCGCGTGGTGCGCAACTACAAGCGCATGTACGAGCGGCGCGTACTGTTCACCTTCGGCGTGATCTACCAGACGCCCTACGAGAAGCTTGTGCGCATCCCGGCCCTGGTGCGCGAGATCATCGAGGCCCAACCCAAGACGCGCTTTGATCGCGCGCACTTCAAGGCCTTCGGCGATTCCTCGCTCGACTTCGAGGTGGTCTACTACGTGCGCGACCCGGACTACAACCTCTACATGGACATCCAGCAGGCCATCAACCTCGCGCTCTTTCGCCGCTTCGCCGAGGAGGGTGTTGAGTTCGCCTACCCGACGCGCACGCTCTATGTCACCCACGCGGGCGGCACGCCGCAGGAGGGCGGCCATGGCTGAGCGCCGCTGCGGACTCGTGGTCGCCTCCAACCGCCTGCCGTTCGTGCTCACGCGAAACGAACGCGGGCAGTTGCGTAGCACCCCCGGCAGCGGCGGGCTGGTCACGGCGCTGCTGCCGGTGCTGCGCGACCGCGGCGGCATCTGGGTCGGCTGGCCAGGGCTCACCGAACCGGTGCAGGACCTCGAGCAACTTCTCGCCGAGGCTACCCGCCAGGCCGGCTACCAGCTTAAGCCGGTGCTGCTCACCGAAGCAGAGCGGCAGAAGTTTTACAACGGCTTCGCCAACGAGGTCGTCTGGCCGCTGTTCCACGACCTGCAGTCGCTGTGCAACTTCGATCCGTCATACTGGTACATCTATCGCGAGGTCAACCACAAGTACGCCGAGGTGATCGCGCGCCACACGGCGGAGCGCGACTTCGTGTGGGTGCACGACTACCACCTGATGCACGTGGGCGCCGAGCTGCGCTTGCTTGGGATTGCGGCGCGCACGGCATTCTTCCTGCACATCCCCTTCCCGTCCCTCGACATGTTCATCAAGCTGCCGTGGCGCTTTCAGCTGCTGCGCGCGCTGCTCGAGTACGACCTGATCGGCTTCCAGACGGTGCACGACCGGCGCAACTTCCTGCAGTGCCTGCGCGCCATGATCAAGGACGTGCAGATCAGCGGCAAGGGCCAGGTTGTCACCGTGCGCATCAACGGGCGCGAGGTGCGCGTCGGCAGCTTCCCGATCAGCATCGATTACAACGCTCTCGTGAAACAGGCCGCTACCCGAAAGGTGGCGGACGCCGCCGCCGAGCTGCACGCGCTGCTGCCCGACCGCCAACTCATCCTGGGGGTCGACCGACTCGACTACACCAAGGGCATCCCGCACCGCCTCGAGGCCTTCCGGCTCGCGCTCAAGCGCTACCCCGAACTGCGCGAGCGTGTCACCCTTATCCAGGTGGTCGTGCCGAGCCGCGAGGACATCCCCCAGTACCACGAGCTCAAGACCCAGATCGAGCGGCTCGTGGGCGAGATCAACGGCCAGTTCACGCGCCCCGGCGGCTGGGTGCCGATTCACTACGTGTTCCGCAGCTTGAAGCGCGCGGAGCTCCTCGCCTATAACCGCGCCGCCGAGATCGGTCTCATCACGCCGCTCAAGGACGGCATGAATTTGGTGGCCAAGGAGTATTGCACGGTGAGCCTCGAGGAGGACTGCGTGCTGATCCTCTCCGAGTTCGCCGGTGCCGCCGCGCAGCTGCAGCGCGGCGCGCTGCTGGTCAATCCCTACGATGTCGAGGGCATGGCCGAGGCGATCCACCGCGCCTACACCATGCCACTTGCCGAGCGCCGCGCGCGCATGCGCCGGCTGCGCCGCACGATCCGCGAGCAGGACATCTTCTGGTGGGTGGACTCGTTCCTGCGCGCCGCAATCGCCAAGGATCTCTCCGCTTTCCCGCTGCCCGCGGACTACGTTCCGCGCGACGACCTTGATCTCTCCACCAGGGTGACGGGCACCGGATAGTCCTGTACCGCCAGGCGGGTTATCATGCCGGCGGCTTACGACAAGAACATTTGCTCCTTTGTACAAACTGCTCCGCGCCCTGCTGTTCCGGCTCGAGGCCGAGACCAGCCACCGCTTGGCACTGGCCGCGCTGCGCAGGCTCTATCGCGTGCCCGGCGTCTCGTCCTTGCTGCGCGCGCTTTATGCGCGTCGCGTGCCGGCCTTGCCAATCGAGGTCATGGGCCTGCACTTCCCCAACCCCGTCGGCCTGGCGGCCGGGCTCGACAAGAACGCCGAGTGCGTGGGGCCGCTCGCCGCGCTCGGTTTCGGCTTCCTCGAGCTCGGCACCGTAACGCCGCTACCGCAAACTGGCGACTCCAGACCGCGCCTGTTCCGGCTCGCGCGCCACCACGCACTCATCAATCGCATGGGCTTTCCGAGCGTGGGGCTCGAGGTCTTTCTCACCAACCTGCGCCGCGCTGGGCGACCCTGCCTGCTCGGCATTAACATCGGCAAAAACCGCGACACGCCACTCGAGCAGGCGGCCGACGACTACCTGCAAGCCCTGCGCGCCGTCTATGCGCACGCCGATTACGTCGCGGTCAACGTTTCCTCACCCAATACCCCGGGGCTGCGTGCCTTGCAAACAGGCGGCGTGCTCGGACGTCTCCTTGCCAGCCTCAAAGCCGAGCAGGCCACACTCGCCGCGCAGCATGGCCGCTACGTACCGCTCGCGCTCAAGATCTCGCCCGACCTCGGCGACAGCGAGCTCGCCGATATTTCACGCCTCGTGCGCGTACACCGCATTGATGCCGTCATCGCCACCAACACCACCGTCGCACGTCCTGGTCTCGCGCACGAACCGCTGGCGCAGGAACCCGGTGGTCTTTCCGGTGCACCGCTCAAGGCGCTTGCGAACGATGTAATCCGAAAACTCTATAAACACCTGCGGGGAGAGATTCCGATTATCGGTGTCGGCGGAATCGAGACTGTCGAGGATGCGTGGGAAAAGCTCGTTGCGGGTGCAGCGATTTTGCAAGTCTACACTGCCCTTATTTATGAAGGGCCGGGACTTGTACGAAAAATTGTCGAAGGACTCGCCCAAAAAACCGAGGCCATGGGCTGCCGCCGTCTTGCTGAAGCCGTTGCGAAAGCGAGGACCAGCATCAAAATGGCTTCAGAGTAAAGGCCCCCTTACCGCCTTAGGAATATCTGCTCCCCAAAGCTGCAAAAGCCCACGCAACCAGGCTGAGATCCACGATCGTTGCCCTGCTCGTTTCTGACTGGCTATCGCACTCCTGTGCCCACCGCGACCCAGGCCTCGTGCCTGAGAAAGCGACAAACATTCCTTTGTGGCGTCGGTTCTTGCTCACCGCCTGTCTTCGGCATCCATGTTATCTTTTCCAAGTATACAAGTACCGACCGCAGCCGCTAACCGTTCTTTGGGTAGCAGACTGAGCAGGCTTTGACTGTACCCAACCCCGGGCAGTTGTGAACATTCATCGAGCAAACCAAATAGTCGACGTGCATCTTATGCTTAACTTCCGCTCAAAAGCGATGGGTGCAAGCAGACGGGCGACCCTGAGGTTTTGCAAAGCGCTTTGGGCTTCACCTTGCCTTCTGGTATGACCACCAAGCCGACAAAATACGCGCGTCTCGTCACAGCCTTTAAGGGAAAAGCCACGCGCTTCAGCATCGGTAATGAGGTCTTCAGTTTTTTTTAAAAGGCACGATGCCGACCCATGACAGACTCCTTTCGCGCACCGCGCGTGTCGTCTTAAGTGTTGATCCCAGCGCGAAGGCCTTGGACAGCGAAAGCGCTCTTCTAACCTATGTCGTTAGCATGTCGAGCCATTTGTATCGAAGGGAATAAATAGCCGAAACCATAGATTTCATTAGACAGCGTCGGGTCGATTCTATACTGGGAGATCGGCGACGATCTGCATAAGACTCCTTCCCTATAATGAACTATAGCCAAGATTCTGGCGATTTCTGTAGTCGACGATGCTGAAAGCACCATTCATTTCTTGTCGAGTGATCGAGGTACATATGACGTGGGGAATGGCTTGAAAAAGTAGGGCGGTTGGGACACCGCACAGCCACGACATATCCGGTAACGGCGGCGAAACTGGTCAATATGGTATGCACAGAGAAGCGCGATCTTGGAGACAGCCTGTGGGCATAAAGGATTTGGAGAAAACAAAAAGGTCAATGTGTTTTAGGCTGCGGGGTCGAAAACTGTGCGCATGCCGCATCTCAATTTGCGTAGCAGATTAGTCAGCAGCTGCGAGCATCACCAGCCGAGCCACGTTGTCGGCCGGGGCGAACCCCTTGTGTTAAGTAGAAGTGAAGTCACGGATAACATATTGTGAATAAATGCCCCAATTCGACGACAATTTCCCAAGATTCTATTAATTACGGGATAAGTACGGGCCAGAAACAATGAGAAAATGAGTTTGATTCCCGCCTTGGTCGTAGCGACCGCTCTGATCATAGGATTGCTCTGTTCGCCGATGGCCCAAGGCGAGGCGCCAAGCTTTGTCGTGCCCCGATCTACAGGCAAGAACCCGTTTGGGGTAATGCTGCCATCACGGCTGGTACGTTCTCCCCAAGGGATGCAAGTCGCCAAAGCGCTGGGTGCCGTCTACTTTCGGCCTGCTTCTATCTTTCTGGATCAATGGAATGGAACCTGTCCAGAGTGCGACATCGCACGCAATGCTGGCTTCAAGCTTGTTCTGACCGTGCGGAACACCGGTCCCTCAGCGGCACCCCCACCACATGACCTCGCCACTTATCAGCACACGCTGGACGCAATTTTGGACAAATATCGTCCAGAGGTCCTGGTGGTGGAGAACGAAGAGAACTCGCGCTTGTTCTACACCGGCAGCCCAGAGGAGTACAGGGCGCAATTAATAGCCGCCTGCCAGGTCGCGCACCAAAAGGATATTGCATGCACCAACGGCGGGCTAGCGAGCACACTGGTAGCACTTCTGGTTTATGACCATTACCTCGAGACTAAAAGATTGTCTGCCGCTCAAGACTTCGCTGCCAGAACCCTCGCGCCAGAGCAGCGACGGCAGTTTGCCTCTGCCAGAGCATATGCGCAGATCGCCAAGGGCAAGGCGCTTATTCAGGCCTATCGTATGGCCGAGGTGGACTACGTGAACTTCCACTGGTATATCGCCGATTCTCGAGCGCTCGAGGAGGCCGTTTCGTATCTCAGGTCACAAACGGGTCTACCGGTTATCACCAACGAAATTGGCCAATTCACCGACGATCCTGATCAGACCACTGCGATGATGGCAAAGATTGTGGAGTTGGGTTTGCCTTTTGCCGTGTGGTTTGGCCTCGACGGACCTAAGGCACGCGGCCTGGTCAACCGAGATGGCAGCCTGCGACCCACAGGCGAGGCGTTCAGACGCTTTATTGAACAGCATCTCAAATAGTGCGCAAAGCGCCTGCCGACCATCGGCACATCAGAACCTGTCTCAAAATTGCCGCTGCGGTAACACTCGCATAAGCGCAGATCTTTCTTACTCTTTATCTGTGCCCTCCCTAGGCAAGTGTTCGATTCAAGCAAGTTTCTAGCCTACCAAGTGTCCCCACGCTCCAAATAGCCCCGATTCGATCCCCATTGGGCAGTAATACCTGCGCAGTTTGTTTCCGCCAAATAGAGCTGTAGGCAGCACGCAACAGCGAGTGCAACTACTTGAGCCACGCTCCAGACAACTTCAAATACAAGGATCGCGCCCGCTATAACACGGTTTGTCAACAAGAAGGCCTCATCACACAGACACACTAAAACCGACACGGTTGCCCATGAGATGGATTCATGGCTCGATTTCAACCAGGTACAAATGAAGCTCAACCTATGTGCAAACGCTCATGAAAAAATTCTGATGAAAAAGGGTTTAATCTCAAAGGCCGTCCATACCGGCCAGTCGGAGATAGCCAGAGTTCGCTGCGGAAAACGAAGCACGTAGTGTTAGGGACCCGCGCGCAGCGCGGGCTTCAATGAGGCCGCAGCAGTTCGCTGCGGAAAACGGTGATGCC
>FWPU01004409.1_pt1 | contig 32830 bp, 24 predicted proteins | sample 2228361 | NCBI WGS metagenome assembly FWPU01 (sample SAMEA103939777, study PRJEB20133) | metagenome
CCCTGAGCAGGGAAGGCGGAGCGAAAACCTGAATGAACATTTGGGCCATGTTCTTTTGGCCCATGAAGATTTTGAAGATGAGGTCGTGTGCGGGCACTCTGTAGAGGGGTGAGCGGAATACGTTTTTTGGCATAAAGCGACGCGGGCTGGGAGATGTTGTTAGTGGTTTCGGATGACTTACAAGAAAAGAGGCAGAAGGATGGCACAAACAAAAAAACCTTCACTGCTCTATAGCTGCCTCTGCGCCAAGCGAAAGTAAGCGAAATTTCCTGAACTAACCCGTCGCCAAAGACCTCAGAATGCTTTTGTACATGTATGTCTTGGAGGGCTTTGCGCTCACCAAGCCCGCAGTCTCTAACCTTTTTTACCCTATCCGAACTCCGAGCTCGCATTAATAATGGCGCGACAGTAGCCGCGTAGCTCCACGCCTGCACGTAGTGCGGCGGAGACACCAACCCACAGCTATTCCCTTAACCGAAGCCAAAAGCGGGACGGGTCCCCCCAGGGCCAGACATAGGCCCAAAAAAGATGCTGGCGCCCAGATAAGTCTAACCGAAGATCAAGAGCCGTTTTTTCCCCAAAAAACCGCCGTTGTGGCAGCATGATGCTTTACTCGACGATGATTTCGTCGAGGAAAAGCCAGGTTTTCTCTTTGCCGTCGGGCGTCGGGCCGTAAGCTTTGGCTACCAGCTTGAGATAGCGGCACCCAACGCCGCCGAGGGAGAAGCTGACATTTTCTATGCGATTGCCTACCAGCTTGTCGGCGGCGATATCTTTCTTACCTGCGCTGGTGAAGTTTTCGCCGTCGTTGGAGGTGAACACCTCGATGCTGCGCGGCGGGAAGATGCGGTGCGCAGTGCCCACGAGGAAGCTGACGCTTACCTTATGGATAGACGTCGTTTCTTCCAGGTCAATGACTGGGTCGAAGTCTGCATCCTGCACTCCGACCCAATGGGTCCAGGAGCGAAGGGCGCCGATAGAGCCGTTAGTGAGGGCATATTTTTCGCCACCCGAATACTGGGAGGGCCACGTAGAGAGGGAGTAGGTTTTGCCCAAAGCCTTGTGCACGACGTAGTGGAAGGCGAGCACTCGGCCGGGAAACTTACCATCTACCAAGGTGGCAGCCTTGACGGTAGTCGTACGCGTTAGCGGTATAGGCGCGTACATGCCCGGGCTAGTGGGCTTGGGATCGGTGCCGTCGAGGGTGTATTTCACCTGTGCGGGAGAGACGCTGGTCGAGAGCGACACATAGCCACCGGCAAAGCTGGAGCGCACGTCGTAGAAGTTGCGCGCGTAATTGACGCCCATGTTGTCTAAGAAGCGGAAGTGGTGGCGCAGGCGCCGCATGAAATCGCCTTGGGCGCGCTTGTTGGCCGGCGTCCAGAGCACTTCTGAGAGTGCACAGGCGCGCGGGAAAGCCATGTATTCCACCTGTGCGGGCGTGGACATGTACTCCGTCCAGACGTTGCCCTGGCCGCCTAAGATGAGGCTGGCCTCGATGTCGGAGAGGCCCGGCGGCACAGGTTCGTAGTTGTACACCCGCTGCAGGGTCAGGAAGCCGCCAATGGCCAGCGGCTCGAAGGCCGGGTCGGCCTGGTAGTAGTCGAAGTAGCAGTGCGAAGTCGGCGACATAATGGCGTTTTGGCCGGCCTTCACCGCCGCGATGGCGCCATCGGTACCGCGCCAGCTCATGACGGTGGCGCCGGGCACCAAGCCGCCCTCCAGGATTTCATCCCAACCGATGAGCTTCTTGCCGTGTTTGCTCAAGATTTGGCCCACGCGCTGGACGAAATAGCTCTGCAGCTGGTGCTCGTCCTTGAGTTTTTCTGCGGCCATGCGCTTTTGGCATTTTGGGCAAGTTTTCCAGCGGGTCTTGGGGCACTCGTCGCCGCCGATGTGCACGTATTCGCCCGGAAAGAGGGCGCACACCTCAGCCAGCACGCCGCTGATGAACTCAAACGTCTTTTCGTTGCCGGCGCAGAAGACGTCGTCGAAGACGCCCCACGCCTTAGCCACCTCGTAGGGGCCACCCGTGCAGCCCAGCTCTGGGTAGGCGGCCAGGGCAGCCATAGCATGACCGGGCATTTCTATTTCTGGTATGATGGTGATGAATCGCTGGCGCGCATACTCGACGATTTCGCGCACCTCTTCCTGAGTGTAATAGCCGCAGTAGGGCTTGCCGTCAAACTGCTGTGGTGCGTCGGTGGCGTGGCCCACGAGCGTCTCCTTGCGGCAGCCGCCGATGGTGTGCAGGCGCGGGTATTTCTTGATTTCGATACGCCATCCCTGGTCGTCAGTGAGGTGCCAATGGAAGCGGTTGAACTTGTGCGTAGCCAACAGGTCTATGTAGCGCTTGATGAACTCCACGGGAAAGAAGTGACGGCTCACGTCCAAGTGCATGCCGCGATAGGAGAAGCGCGGGTAATCCACGATGATGCAAGCTGCTGCCGTCCAGGTGGAGTCGCTGACGGGCGTGGGACTGGCCATGTTAGGGCCAAACATCTGGCGCAGACTCTGGGCGCCGTAAAAAGCCCCGGCAGCCGTGCGCGCGCGAATGGCCACAAAAGCGGGCGTAATTTCCAGTTGGTAGCCTTCCGGTTGCTCTATCCTATCGTCAGGTAAGAAGTAAATGCCATTCTCGCGCAAGCTGGAGGGCACACTCTGAAACGGTAGCCCGGTCAGCTGGTAGCCTGTAGCGGCCTGCGCAACACCCATGAAATATTGCGCCGCCGTGGCCCAGTCGGCTCTCCCCTGCGGAAAGTGGATGCGCGTGTCGGCCTTCAGCTCAAACTTGCCATCGCGAACGTACGCCTGCACCGGCTGTGGAATGACGGTAATGGCCGTGCTTACCTGTGCCATGATCAATACTGGGCAAACAAGAGCAAGGAGCAGTGTGAACAAGGAGCGCAGCATATTCAAGTGCTTTTTGTTTAGGTGAAATGGTTGCATTGCACGTCGGTTGTGGTAAATAATTTCAGGATTTCAAGCCCCCTCGGCCCTGCATTCGCAGGTTTATTGCAAATAGGAGGCAAACAGCCGCCTCTTCTTGGCTTCCAAGGCCAAGTATATTTCCCAGACGGTGATCTGACCATCTCGGGCGGAACGCTTGTTGAAGATTTGCTGGCGGCCCTCGGCGGTATTGACGACATACCAACCATCCAAGCCAGCGTTTTTGTAGTAGCTAGGGTTGTCTTGGCCTGCATAGACTACCTGGTGGTGCGGTGCGCTAATGAACGCAGGCGCAAAGAGGGCCAAGTACAAGTCAATGGTATTGTGAAGTGGCCTTTGACCGGCTTGCTCGTATTTGCGGCAAAGGTACTGCTCTGTGAGGTCCATCATGAAGCCCACATCGCGGCGCTCACAGGCTCGCAGCACATCGTCGAAAGACACCGGCTTGCCTTCGTAAGTAAGGCCACTCAGGCCCGTGCGCGTGAATTGTATCCAGCCAGCCGCTACCCCATCAGTGCGCACTCGAAAGGGTTTGAGGCCGCACTCCAAGTATGCAGCCTCGTAAATGGCCAAGGGAATGGAGGCTATCTTCTGCGCCATCTCTTGTGTGCGGCGCACTATCACGGCGTGCTCGTAGGGGTCAGTGTGCCGGCGCAGCTCCGCCTCAAAGAGCGCCGTCTGGTGCGCTTCGCTTAGGTGCGAGAAGGCATCTAAATACACCGGCGTCAAGTAGCGCTGCTCTATCTCCTGAATAAAATCAATGAGCGGTGTGCTAAAGGCCCACACCAACGTGCCTATCCCAACTACCCACAGAAGCCGCCACCAACTCCATACGAACACGAGACCCCACACCCGGCGCAGACCGCGCCACAAGCTCCCTAAGGTCAACCGCAACACGCGCCACACCAACCACAATACCGCTACCATTAGCACGCTAGCTATCCAGCGCGCCCATGTGTCTTGCGACAGCAGGTATTGCAGAAAATCCAACAGGGCCTTTGCGTCATTCATGGGTAGGGCAAAAGTAGCGCTTGCAGAGGTGCCGGCCCGCCAAAGCCAGACCTGGGTTAGCAGAAACGTTTTTTTTGAGAATTTAGAAAGGGTACACATTTTCCGGTGAGGGCTGTTTCCCCAACCACCTGCTCTGCGGCTGCTGCCGCCTACACCTCCCTTACCGAGGCCGTTTTTTTAGGGGAAAAACGGCTCTAGCGCTTCGGCTTGGCTTTTGGGCGCACCTGCACCCAAAGAGCTCCGGCTTGGGCCTGAGCATGTGCCCGTCTCGCCCTGGGGTCTTAATAACGGCGTAGCGGCACCGCAGGGGCGCCGTGCTTGCAGGCGCGGAGGCGGTAGGCTGCTGTTTCGCCATTATTAAGGCCCGAAAGCGGGACGAAAACACGCACGGGACCCAGCAGGAGCCGCGCGCCCAGCTACTACGCCCACAGCAGCGGCTCCGAAGCCGGCAGCCGTTTTTTCACCCCAAAAAGAGGTGAGAAAGGCGATGAGGGTAGGATGTGGCCACTTCTACTTTTTTTCACTTCAAAATGCCAGGCTCTGCGGGCGCTCTGGAAAATATCATTCATCATTCATCATTCATCATTCATCACTTCAAAATGCGCAGGTTCTGAGGGCGCTTTCGAAAACGTACCCTTTGCAATTTGAGAAAAGAACTGCTTTGGGTCAATGCCCACCTTACCTCATGCCTTGCTCCGCCCTTGCCCTGCGCCCAGCGGGCTTAATGCTCGAGCGCATCGCCATAGACCGAGCTACTGCAGGGCAGGTGAGGTTTACTCCCTCAGCCCAATGACAGCGAGCATGCGCCCCGTACGCCCACCTGATTTTCTATGGGAAAAATAGTCTTCGCTGTGCAATACCGTAGAATAGGGCGAAACCTCCACCTGGGCGGCTGGCAAGCCAAAAGCGCGTAGCTGTGCTACGATGAACGCTTTCAGGTTCAAGCAATAGCGGTCGCTTTGCGGAACGGCCCGCACAAAGGCACTATCGAAAAGCACCGCCACCTCCGGTCCTACCTCGAAAGAGCACTCATCTATGCACGTGCCCACATAGGCAGAACAGTCAGCACCACGAGTGCCGAACCACTGCGCCATAGCCTCCAGCGTCTTGGGCACAATGCCCGCTGCTGCCCCTCGCCAGCCGGCGTGAATAGCCGCCACGGCGCGCTGGCGAGCATCGTACACCAGCACTGGAGCACAATCCGCTACCGACACGGCCAACATCACACCCGGCGTCTGCGTAACCAAGGCATCATATCCCGACAGACCCGCGGGCGCCTCCACCCACTTCACCTCCGAGCCGTGTACCTGATAGCTCCAGGCCAATTGCTCAGGGACAAAACCCACCGCCGCGCTAAAGCGCCGACGGTTCTCCTCCACATTTTCAGGAGCGTCGTCAGTGCTCTTACCCAAGTTGAGCGAAGCGTAGGGGCCGCTACTGATACCACCATGCCGAGTGCTCTCCGCGGCAATGATCTCCGGGCGCTGAAGCAAAACAGGCGTGCGGAAGAGCGGGCATGTTGTTGTGCTCATCGTCAATAAACTGGCTTTATCCTCGAGAAGAAACCCGGGCAAAGATAGGAGTGCCCCTCGTCAGTGGTCCCCGACCACCTAAAAACACCCACGCGGTAGCAGAATGCCCTGGCTGAGTACCTTTGCCGCCAGCTCAAAGTTATTCTAGCACATTTCGACAACAGTCAACATCTTTCTTTATTAAATGAAAAACACACCACTTACCGAGCGGCACATCGCCCTGGGCGCGAAGATGGCCGAGTTTGCCGGCTACAACACGCCCATCTCATACACCACCATCACCGAAGAGCACCACGCAGTGCGCAATAACGCCGGCGTGTTCGACGTCAGCCACATGGGTGAGTTCATCGTCAAGGGCAAAGACGCCACCCGCTTCCTTCAGAGCGCAACGGTCAACGACGTCAGCCGCCTCAAGCCTGGAGATGTGCAGTATTCTTGCTTGCCCAACAAGAAGGGCGGCATCGTGGACGACCTGCTCGTTTACCGCCTCGACGATGTGCCCGACATGACCGAAGAAGGCGTACAGACTTACATGCTTGTGGTGAATGCGGCCAACGAGAAAAAAGACTGGCGTTGGCTCAAACGTCTATCTAAGGGGTTCGATGTAACGCTCAAGAACATCTCGGCCCGCACGGGCCTTATTGCCGTGCAAGGGCCTAAAGCCGCCGAAATCCTCCAAAAGCTGACCGATATTGACCTAGCCGGGATGAAGTACTACACTTTCAAGCGCGGCCGCTTCGCTGGCTGCCGCAATGTCATCGTGTCGGCCACGGGCTACACGGGGGCGGGTGGCTTTGAAATCTACGCCCGCAACCGCGATATCGTCAAGATATGGGACAAGGTGATGGCGCACGGGGCCAAATGGGGCATTAAGCCTGCTGGCCTAGGTGCTCGCGATACGCTGCGCTTGGAGAAGGGCTATTGTCTGTATGGCAACGACATTGACGATAAAACCAGCCCTATAGAGGCTGGTCTGGGCTGGATTACCAAACTGAACAAAGCCGAGGATTTCCCTTCCAAGGAGCGCTTCATTCGCCAAAAAGAAGGAGGAGTAAAGCGCAAGTTGGTGGGCTTCGTCGTGGACGACCGCCGTGTGCCGCGCCACGGCTATGAGCTGCAAAGCCGCCGCGGCGCCAAAATTGGCGTAGTTACCTCGGGCACCCATTCGCCCACACTAGACCGGCCCATAGGTCTGGGCTACGTCAAGACCAAATACGCCGAACCAGGCACGCGCATCCTCATAGTGGCTGGCGGGAAAAAATTAGAGGCTACCGTAGTGAAGCTGCCCTTCGTGTAGTGCCCTTACCTGAAGCCAACGTAATCAACGGGGTTGAGGGGCTGCCCGCGGTACCAGAGCTCAAAATGAAGGTGTGGGCCGGAGGACTCCACGCCCGAGTTGCCAATAAGGGCGATGGCTTCGCCGGCTTTCACGGGCGTGCCCGCTTTCTTGAGGAGTACCGAGTTGTGTTTGTACAGCGTAACTACATTATGCGGGTGCTGGATGGTGATGCTGTACCCCGTCTCTACTGTGTAGCCCGCAGATATAACCACACCATCGGCGGCAGCTTTTACGGCAGTATTTCGAGGCGCCGCAATATCAACTCCGTAGTGCCCCTTGGGTGGGTTGAAGTGTGCGGAAATCTCGCCCGATACCGGCGGGATGAATAGAATGCGCTCAATGGGCAAATCGCCCGGCAGCCCTACGGGTAGCCCTTTGGGTTGGTTAACAGGCGCGCCCTGCTGTGCCTCTGTGGCCGGCTCGCTAATGAGCGCGCTCTCGCCCAAACGCCCCGCAATGTCTGTGGGTAGAGCGCCTTTGGTCTGAGAGGTATCGGCTTTAGCCTTGCCTTTGACCGCCTCTTCGGAGAAGTCGCTCAAGTCTCCGCTCAGGATCTTGCGCAGGTTTTCGTTGTAGAACCGCTGGGCATTTATCTCTTTTTCCAATTCCGCGGCCTTTCGGGTGAGGGCTGCAATTTCGCTGTCGCGCTTGAAGTCGCCATAGCCCGGGATGTAGCGCTTGAGTGGCGTGGAAACGATAAGCACGATGACCAGCAAGGCCGTGCCCACTACGAGCGAGCTAAGGAAAATGTACACGCTCAAGGGCGATAGTTTTAATGAGGAAACCTCCTCGAAGGTTTCATCATTGACAATAACCAAGCGGTACTGGTCGCGCAGTTTTTCCAACCAATTGCGGCCCTCCCCTTCCTTCTGGCGGAAGGAGAGCAGGAAGTTTCTGGCTGCGGAGAGGTACTTTTGCATCTGCTTTTGGCTGGCAGTTTTTATGACAAAACCCAACTGCCCCGGCAAAGTTCGAGCAAAATATGCGCCCAAAGCGCAAAAAATCAGCCCCATCGCCCTGTAAATTCACAGGCAACCATCCCCATCACACCAGCACCATTATGGCCTTGAAAAGTCCTTCGCATCCCTACCCTTCCTACATCTGCTTATTATGACAAAGTCCAGACTTCTCCTGTTTGGCCTCCTGGTAGCATTGCTCACCCTTGGCTGCGTAACCACCAAGAAGAAAAATGCCGACGCCGGCTGGTTGAAAAAGAATTACCACAACCTCACCTCCAAATACAATTATTGGTTCAACGCCGACGAATTGCTCCGCCTGACCATGGCGGATCTGGAAGCCCAACACAAGGATAACTACAACCAACTACTCGAGATTTACCCCTACGCCGCCGTTAACCCGGGCAGTGCCTTGGGCAATCTGGATAATGTCATCAAAAAGTCTGCAACAGCCATCGTACTACACCGAGTGAGCGACTTCACCGATGACTGCTACACCATGATGGGCCAGGCCCAATACTTGAAGCGCGACTATGAAACTGCCGAGGCCACCTTTCGCTTCATTCGGGAGAAATACAACCCCGACACCAAGTCAAAACTGAAGTCGGGCCAAAAGCAAAAGAAGGACGTCAAGAAGAAAAAGAAGAAGAAGAAGTCGCCCAAAAAGAAGAAAAAGAAGAGTAAGACCTCGAGCAAAAAATCGGGTAAGGACGCCGGCAAATCCTCCTCTGACAGGGGCGCCAATAGTTCTGCTAACCCCGGCCGCAAGTCGCAAGCCAAAAAAGAAGAGCCGCTGCTGACGCAGGAGAACCCCTACGAGAAGTTCCTCCAGCGGCCGGCAGCGTATCCCTTGGCCATGATATGGTACGGGCGCACCCTGACAGAACGCCAGAAATACGAGGAGGCTGACTTCCTGTACCGCAGCTTGGAGCAAGACCCTTTCTTCCCTGCTGCTTTGCGGAAAGACCTGTACACCGCCCAAGCCTACCTGCTTATCAAACAGAAGCAATACGACCGAGCCGCCGCACCCCTGGAGCGCGCCGTGCAGCACGCCTCGCGCAAACGCGAACGCGCGCGATTGGCCTACATCCTCTCCCAATTGTACGAACAAGCCAACCAGCCCGACAAGGCCTACAACGCCCTCGAAATAGCGCTCGCCAGCAACCCTACCTACGAGATGGAGTTCAACGCCCGCCTGCGCCAAGTGCAAACGGGCTATGCCTACAAGAAATTTAGCGCCAGTGAGGCCATTAGGCAACTGGAACGCATGACCAGGGACGAGAAAAACACCGACTACCAAGACCAAATCTACTTCGCTATGGCCCGCATCCACCTGCGCGAAAGCCAGCGCGATGAGGCCATAGCCATGCTCAGAGAGGCCCTTTCCAAGGCCAGCGCCAACACCTACATCCGCAGCGAGGCTTATTTGCTGCTGGCCGACTTGTACTTTGAGGGCGAAGACTACGTCTCCGCTAAAAAGTACTTCGACAGTACCCTCACGGTATTGCCCGCTACCGACCCGCGCTTCGCACGCGCCCAGCGCTACGCCGAAAACCTCACGGAAATAGCCCGCCTCATCACGCGCATTGCTGAAAACGACAGCATCGTCCGCCTCTACCAAATGACCCCGGAAGAGCGTATCGAATTCGCCAAACGCATCCAGAAACAGCGTGAGGAAGAAGCCAAACAAGCCTCTGCTGGCCCCGCCACCCCACCCACTACCCCCGACCTGCCTACCGCCCCCATTGCAGGGCAGCGTTCTTCCTTCTACTTCTACAATGACGCCTTCCTCAAAAAAGGCAAAAAGGACTTTGCCAGAATCTGGGGCAACCGAAAACTGGAAGACAACTGGCGCCGCAGCAATCGGCCCCAAACCACTGCCGCCACCGACACCCTTGCCCTCGGCGGAGCAGACACCTCCATCGCCGCAGCTACCGAAGACCTTGAGGACATCCTGCGCTCCATCCCACAAAGCGAAGAGGAACTCACCGTCCTTCACGCCTCCACCTACGAGGCCATGTTCAACCTGGGCGTCCTCTACCGCGAAAAATTGGAAAACAACACCCGCTGCACCCACACCTTAGAAGAAATGCAGCGCAGATATCCAGACCTGACCAAGCACCAGATAGAAACCTGGTACTACTGCTATCTGGCCTTTACCGACCTCAACAACCCCACCCGCGCCAAGCACTACTACGACCTGCTCGCCACCCATCACCCCAACAGTCCCTACACGCGCGTACTCACTGACCCGGAGTTTCTCAAAAACGCCCGAGAACGCGAACTCGAGGCCTCCCGATACTACGACCAAACCTATGCCCTCTTCAAACAGGGCGGCTACCAAACGGCTTTCGAACGCTGTCAGAAGGCCCCCGAACGCTACGGCACCACCAACCCCCTGCTACCTAAGTTTGCCCTGCTCGGCGCTATGTGTAACGGCAGCCTACAGGGCCAGGCCGCCTACTGCGCAGCACTCAAGGAAGTCATAGCCCGCTATCCCGAAAGCGCCGAAGCTACCCGCGCTAAGGAAATTGCGCGCGTCATCTCTTGTGATGGGCACGAAGTCGCACCCGGCACTGCTCCCCCCAGCGGCACCACACAACCCATAGACGATGCCTTCACCCTTGACGATGACAAACTTCATTACTTCCTCATCGTCCTTTACGGCAACGACATTCCGATTGATGAAGTGAAAATCGCTGTCTCTGACTACAACCGCGAATACCACCGCTTGGAGCAACTCCGCCTGTCGAACATCTTCTTAGGCACCGATATCAATACGCCCATCCTCGTTATCCGAAAGTTTGATAACAAGGAACAGGCCATGCGCTATTACCACGAGGTAAAAGACCGCAAGGACTTCTTGGGCGAGACGGGCAAGAGAACCTACAACAAGGAGTTTTTCCCCATTACGCAGGAAAACTACCGCCGCGTACTGAAAAACAAGACCTTGGACGGCTACCGCGAGTTCTTCGCCCAACACTACCTCAAGTAGCTAAGCCCCACTACAACCGTTGGAAGGTAGTATATCCTAAAGGACGAGCGCTACCTGCTTCGAATATGAGCACACAGTACACGCCGGCAGGCAGATGCCCCACGGGCAGCGCCTCACCGCTACTGATGAGGTGGCTCTCTATCTGCCGCCCGTGACCATCGAACAGCCACACGCGCAGTAGCCCCTCGTGGGGAATAGACATCTGCAGGCGCTCGGTAGCAGGATTAGGCCACACAGACACCGGCAACAAAGTGGCCGGTTCCGAAGTGCTGACACCGCCCTCGAAGGCCAGCTCATCTACCCACAGCACGCTGCCAGGTGCCGGCGCTGCTGGGTTGATGCTAGAAGAAATGACTATCAGACCGGTATCCGGCTTTTCGTTAGACAGGTAAACCAGCGGCACCGAGAAGGCCGTGTACGACGTAGCAGCATTGCCTTGCCAAGCAAAGATGGCCACTGTGTCGCGCGAGCCGTTGGGCAGTGTGCGGGTGAGGAAGCCAAACACAGCGCAGGTATCTGAGTTGCCAGGCGTGTACTTGTAGTAGCCCGTCAGTGTCTGGGGGCGCCCTGTGTAGGGAAAGCCACCGCTCACGCTGCTGGAGGTAACGTCCAGCTTGCCCGTGAAGAGCAGCCCCGGAACGCGCACAAAGCCCAAGTCGCGCGTGAAAAGCCGCGCAGCAAAATTGCCCGAGTACTTGTCGGTGCTCTTCTCGCACGTAACGGCCACGCCGTTGGTCGCTTGGGCTACAACGCCCCAGCCCGTCGGATACTCGTAGCCAGACGCCGACTGCCACTGCTCAAAACCGGGATTGGGAATCTGCGCCCATGCGGCAGCGCCATAAACCAACAGCAACCATGCGAAGAACATGTTTCTCATAAGAAAGCAATAGGTTGGTGAAAGGATGATGCAGCTAAAGTAGAGTGGAGCGCCTTACCATCCAACAGGGCAAAGCTCCACTGCATTCATCGCTCGTGCGGAGGGTACAGGTCGAGCGCGGCGATGCGTAGCCACAGCTCCGCCATTATTAAAGGCCCCAAGCGGGACGGGCAGGTGCGGCCTGGCGCGCAGAGGCGTATTTCTTCAAAAACGCCCTTCGCCTGTAGTGGCTTCTGTCTTATTTTTTCTCAAAAAAACCGCTGTGGAAAAAGCCCTTTTTCTCCATGCCCACCCGTTGCGCCACGAAGTCGAAGGAGCCACGGAGGGCGCCAGTTTTGGGGTTGAACGCCTCTAAAGTAGCAATGCCCTCGAAGGCTTCGAAAGTCTCCCAGTCGGCTGAGCCGCGAAAGATCTGGACGGCGGCGCTGAGGCGTTGGGGTGCGTAGGTGTCGGTGTCGTCCGTAACGGCGATGAGGGGCAGGCTCTCCAAGTGGCGTTTGGTGATGCCGGCCATGACCAAGTAGAAGCGGTGGTCGCGCCCGGAGGAGTCCGTCCAGATGAGGTTGATGTGCAGCGACAACTGTTCGTCTGGGCTGACCTCTTCGATGAGTTGCACGCCAGCAGTCCAGAATGGCTCCTGGGCCATGTAGGCATTTTTGCCTAAGATATTGTCGTAGTAGCGCCATAGCAGCAGGTTGAGGGAGACGGGTTTTTGCATGTCCATGGGTCGGGCATGTTGGCCATAGGTGAGCGATACGCCCTCCACGCGCATGCGGCAGGTGTTGCAGGAAATGTTGAAGGTGTCGTTGGTGCCTTCTGGGACGATGGTTTGGGATAAGGCGGCGTTGGTGAGGATTACGACGAGCAAGAGTAGCAACGGCGGCATGAGGATTAATGCAGTTTTGTGTCGTGTTAGGGCGGCTCGAGGGAGCATCCAGTTTTTGCTGGCGCACAAAAATGCTAAGGTAGCCACCTATCCGCCCGCATATCAGGCAAAAAATTACCTTGCCTCAGCAACAAAGCGCTGAGGCAAGGCACCAAGAGCATTCGGTAACGACACAGACCTATTGCAAGACGATGCGTTCTGTAAAGAGGCGCTCACCCTGCTGCACCACCAGCAGTAGCGTACCCTTGGAAAACTCTTTTAGGTCAAACTGCTGGCTGTATTGTCCGGAGAAGGCATTCAATTCTTCTCGGAACAACTGGCGTCCCGACAGGTCGAGCAGCATCACCGTCGTAGGAATGGCGGCGGCGCGAAACTCCACCGTGATGATGCCAGTCGTCGGGTTCGGATACGCGCGGAAACCTTCCAAATTCAGGCGCTGCCCCTCCTGCACTTCAGGCAAGGGCACCTGGGGCAGGTCTCCTTCCTCAGGCGAGCGCAGCGCAATGGGCGGGCGCTTACTCCCAGCGCGATGAGGCGCCACCACCGCGAGCTGGTCGCGGCAAGCCTTCAGCGCCACCTCTACTTGGCCGGGCTTGCCGTCGCGCCGGTAATAGACCATCACCTTGTCGCCCGGCCGATAGCGCGCGATGGCATCCCAGAGCTCATCGTGGCTCTTCACCGTAATGGTGTTGATAGCCGTGATGATATCGCCCGGCTGCAAGCCCGCCTCGCGCGCTGCCGACCGCTCCGGAAAGGACGAAATCCGCGCCCCGCGAATGGTCTGGCTGGACCCTTGCTCCTCACAAGTAGCGGAGTACACTCCCAAGCACGCTTCTTTGGAGCGGAAATTTACCTCCATCTGCGGAACAGCCTCCACCAGCGCACGGCCTCTTGGCTCGCGCACCAGCTTGCTGCCCAACGCTACGCGCGCGTGGTACTCCTTCTTGTCCCGCTGATAGCGCAGCATCACCTCTCGACCAGGCTTGCTTTGTTTGATAAAGCGCTCCAATTCCTCCCAGTTGTGTAGCGGCACGTCGTCTATGCTCAGCAACACATCGCCATCTTGCAAGCCCGCGCGCTCAGCAGCGGTGTGGGGCAAGATGTTTATCGGCACTCCCTGAATGTCGGGGTCGTCCCCTTCGCGTGGGCTTACCCCCAGATAGCCCTGCGTCCGAGGCTGTGGCGGAGCGTGCCTGCGCAGTATCCGCCCCACCTCGCCCGTATCTGGGTCAAGGACCTTTTCCAGCTCAAGGCAAACGTCCTGCAACCCTTTCTCCAGATCGTGGCCAATAGCCTCCCAGTCTATCTCCGATAGTTCCCTTGAAACCCTAGACAGCGGGTCTTCGATCACCTCAACTCGAACACGTACGCTGTCGGCCCCCTGCTCGCGCCGGTACTGTTCTACGTCAAAACCCTTGGCGGCATCACCCTTCTTGACGATGGTCTCGATGCGCTCCGTGCCGTCCGGCTCGACGGTGCGTTGGATAATGACAATCTGTTTTTCGCCTTTAGGTGGAGAAGTTTCTTGAGCGATGAGAGGCGTCGCAGCCATCAGCCCAACGGCTAGCACCCACGTAGTCAGTGTTTTCATAGAGATAACCTTTATTTGAAAAAATTACGCAATTGGTAAGTCAAACCCTAAGGACAAGGCGCCCCACAAAGAGTTGCATCCTCAAAATAACCACCCGACACAGCCCTTTTCTCCTTCATTTTTTTTAAAAAAACGGCTTTGTCGCCCTCAGGCTTGGTTCTGAGCCTACAAGCAAGCAGGCGTCTTCTGCTTAGCCACAGGCGCGTTTCCGTCCCGCTGGTGTCCCTTAATAATAGCACAGCAGCAGCCTGCCATCTCCGCGCTTGCCAAACTCACGAGCGCGCGAGCCACCATTCTCAACTTCGCACCAACAGCACCTTGCCGCTTTGTAGCGCACCACCGTGCCAAATGCGCAAGGTGTAGGTGCCAGCGGGTAGGTTTTTCAAAGCAACGGTATGCGTGCCAGCAGGCAGAGCACCCAAGTCTTGCGAGGCCTTGCCTTCAGCATCGTAGAGCACTACCTTGTTGGCGTCGAAGGGCAGCTCCAGAGTGAAATAGTCGCGCACGGGGTTAGGGTAATACAGCGCTGGCGGCACCTGCTGCGTATCGCTCTGCGGGTCGGGTTTGGTTTGGAAAGCGACGGGTACCTTACCATCGTCGCAGTTAGGCGTGCTGACATATTCGCCGATAATACGCGCGATGAGATCATTGAGCAATTCCACCTTATACACATCGGCAGTGGGTTCCAGGTGCTTGCCGCCGATGCCGGAATGGTCGGTGAGGAAGACATAGGAGCCGTTGGTAGCCAGGCCAAAGAACTTCATCAGGAACTCCGTGTCTTTGCGGATGCCGCTGCAACCGATAGGAACGATGCGGATGCCGCGGCGGGCGGCCTCGCGAATGCTGCGCTGGATGCTCTGGATGACCTCCGGTCGCTGATGTGGGCTGGCATCGAGGACGAGGAAGCAGATGCGCGCCACGGCCTCGCGGCTCCAGGGCTGTTGAAGCGTTTCTTCCAAGGCGGAATGCACGGCTTCCGGATAGTCGCCGCCACCATCAGCCTTTTGGCGCCGGATGAAGTCCACCGTCTTGGCAACATCGCGGTTGAGGGCGCTGCTCTTGACTAAGTACTCATCGCCCACATCGCGATAAAAGACCGACCCCATGCGCACGTCTAGGTCGGGGAAGCGCTCCTGAACGCGTCCAATGACGTCGAGCAATTCCGCCTTGAAGTAGTCCATCTCATCGCCCATGCTGCCGGTGGCGTCCACCGTCCAGACGATGTCCACGGTTTTGGCATGGCGGCATTCGCGTTTGATTTTGTACAGGTTTAGGCCGCTTTCATAAGGCTTGGGCGTACCCAGGGCATGCGTCTTGCCGTCCACGTCGGCCACTACCTTGAGGGTGCCCTCGGGCGTCTTGCCGTCAAAAAGCCCTGCCCACAGTTCGGCCTGGCCGGTGTTGGAGGTGCGCGCTTCCCACAGTACTGCACCGTGGCGGTCGAGTAGGCGCACTGGCACATCCGTCAGCGGCATGCCTGCCTCATTGTGCAGCAACACGGCGTAGCGGTATTTGGGATAGAATTGGTAGGTCTTCTGGTGCCCGTCAATTTCGTCATCGCGCAGCAAGTCAGTCCAGTGATTATTCCAGTTGTGCAGGTCGTTCCACTCTCCGGCGGTGAGTTGCCCGGCGCGGACATTGGCCGACACAGGGCGCTCGCGGCGAGAGGAGGGTTCGGAAGGGGCCGCTGGCTTCGCCGCAGGAGCGGCCGACGGTGGAGCGGCATCACTTGCGCCTTCCCCAATCGCCATGCTAAGAGGTAGTGATTTTCTCCTGTGCTCGGCTGAAATTGGAGCACCCATTGTCTTGGGCGCATCAGCCATGCGTTCGCGCCCGGGATCCGAACGCGCGGGACGCAAAATACCGCCCTCCCTGCTGCCGGCAGCTTCATCCTCTTGCTGGAAGAGCGGCGGGCGATAGGACACCACAACTGCTTGCTCCAGGCCCTCCTCGGCGCGCTCCAAAGTGATGCGCGCCAAGTCTGTCTTGTCTTTGACTCCCACGGGCACCTGCACGATGCGCAAGCGCGCAAAACCCGGATGGCTAATTTCTACTGTGTAGGTGCCGGGGGCCACTCGAACACAGAAAAGCCCTGCGTGGTCGGTATGCTGCTTAGCCACGGCTTCCAGGCTGTCGTTCAGGATGCGGACGGTGGCTCCTTGAATAGGCTGGTTCGTGTTGTCGAATACGCGGGCGCAAATAGCGCGGTCTTGGTAGGGTTCCATAGCAAACCAGGCCATACTGCCCGCGCACAGCAAGAGCAAAGGCAAGAAAGCATTTTTCATAAGCAAAAGTGATGATTGGGTGGTGAAAGAAGGTGAACGGGGCTGGGATGCCGCGCTCAGCAGGAATGCACAATTTTAACGCAGCCTTTGAAAAGGTGCACATTTTTCGGCGAGGGCCGTTTCCCAAATTCGCCGCCGCCTACACCTCCCTTACCGAGGCCGTTTTTGGGGAAAAACGGCTCCAGTGCTTTAGCTTGGCTTTTGGGCGCACCTGCACCTGCGGAGCTCTGGCTTGGGCTTGAGCATGTGCCCGTCTCGCCCTGGGGGCTTAATAACGGCGCGGCAGATCCTCCGTGTCGCCGTGCTTGCAGGCGCGGAGGCGAGCGGCTGCAGTCTCGCCATTATTAAGGCCCGAAAGCGGGACGAAAACACGCCCGAGGCCAAACAGGAGCCGCACGCCCAGCCGCTACGCCCACAAGAGCCGCTCCGAAGCTGGCAGCCGTTTTTTCACCCCAAAAAAATGGAGGTAAGAAAGGCGAGGGGGTAGGAAGTGGCCATTTCTACTCTTCACTTTTCACTCTTCACTCTTCACTCTTCACTTCAAACGCCGCCACATTTTACCCAAGCGCCACAGCCACGACCACTCGCGCTGCACGCGAAAGTAAGGCCTCGGCTCTGCGCCAAACTGGCGGCGCACGCGTTCAATGGCAGGTATCATGCTCCCCAAAAAGTCGAACTGCGACACCCGCAGCGTCTCCAAGGCGTATTGGATAGCCTCCCACGTCAGCAATATGCCCGCTCCTGAAGAGCGCAGCGCCGGGTCTTCGCCAGCCAACAGGTAATACGCCGCCTGCGCGTCCCAGATGAGATAGGCCACGGCGTGTGGTGCTCCGCTGTGGCGGTCTATGGCCCATAGTTGTTGGCAGCACCCTTCGGCCGTTAGCGCGCGGTCGAGCCGCTCGAGCAGCTCGAAGGAGAAAGGCGCGGCCAAGCCCTGCCGCGCATAGGAGCGATTGTGCACTTCGTAAAAGGCGCGCAGGTCGCCGCTCCATTGCACGCACACGCGGGCCGCTGCCTTAGGCAGCTTGCTGTTCCGATAGTCTGGTGCCAAGTTGTCCAGCAGGGTACCTGCGTCCGTCAGGGGTAGCACGTAGGAGTAGCGCGTCGTTTGACGAAAGCCCGCCCAATAGAAAGGCAGCCAATTGGCCGCTCCGTAGTGAAAGTCCTGCTCGAAGGCTGCCAAGGGAGGCAACTGCGCAATGAGCTCGCGCAGCAGCGGTATCTCGCGCCGCACCGTTCGGAACTCGGGCAGCAGATACGGCCCCATGAAGCGGCACAGGAGCGGCATAGCCACGTATTGCCACCCCCATTTTTTTTTGAGGAAAAACGGCAGCGCACCCGCCACCTGATTGCCGCGATACGCCAGGGCTGCCGACCATTGCTCTGGGCCACAGACGGCATCCAAGTAATAGGGCTTCATAAAAATGGGCAAATCAGGCGCCTGTGTGGCAAAATGTCGGTACGCCTCCTGTCTTCGGATGTCGTGTAGGTCTGAATGCAAGGGCATCAAAAACCAGAGTTGTAGTTGAGATAAAAGCCGTTGCCGCCGGTGCTGCGTTGGCTCCATTCAAAGCGGATGACACTGTTGTAAAACAACACCAAGTGTAGCCCAGCGCCGTAGCTGCGCAGCCAGCGGTTGTTCAGCGGGTTGCCCTCAGCAAAGAAAGGGTCATGGGCAAGGCCGGCGTCGTGGTGCAGCGCAAAGAAAGCGCGTATGGGTACGTGCTTGATCAGAGGCAACCATTTGCCTAAGTAAACGTAGTCATCCAGCAATCGAAAGCGCAGCGTGTTTTTTTGCAAGAAAAAGTCCAGTCCATCAACCACGAAGAACTCGTAGCCGCGCAACAAGTCGTTGCCATAGCCCAGCGCCTGATTGTTGAAGAAGGGCGGTTTGCGCCGCGGCCAGCTGGTGCGCCCTTTGAGCAAGATTTCCGCACTCCAGCGCGGGCTGAAGGAGTGGTAGTAGCGCCCTTCAGCGATGAGGCGGAAGAGGTGCAGGTCATCGGAAGGCAGCAGGCCGTTTTGCCGCAATTCCAGCCCCACTAACCAACCCTTGAGCGGATAGGGGCGCGCATCGCGTAGGTCAGTAACCACCCGATACAAGGCGCTGAAATGGCGCTGACGAGCGCGCGAGCAACCGAAAAAGTCGGGGTTGAGGACGTGGGCCACCGTATCACCCACGCTATTCTGGTGAAACTCCAGCACGAAGGTATGGGTGGTCAGCAGCCTGGGCCGCCAGGTGAGGGCCAGATGGGCATATAGGCGTTGGCGCAGCCACTGGTCGGGAAGGTTGATGAATTGCTGGTGGTTGTTCCAGGTAGTGTATTGCACCTCGTGATTTCGGCTGAAGCCTACGGCAACCCGAAAGCCCAGCGTTTGGCGGCGGTTGAACCAGGGCCGCTCATAGGAGGCCTCATAGCGGTTCGTGTAGCCAAAGTTGAGGTTAACCTTCAGCACATCGGCCCGGCCGCTCAGGTTCAGGTGTGCCGAGCTAATGCCGTAATTAACCCGCTTGAGCGAGCGCTGGAACTCCGTCCACCAGACATTGAAGTTGCGGTCGGCCAATTCAAACACCGGAATAGGATACAAATACCAGATTTCCTTGAGCCACAGGCGTACGGCCAAGCGCTGGGTTGGCTCGAGCACTTCGAGGTGAATGGTCGAGTGGGCAAATAGCCCTGTATTCATCACCCGCAGCCGATTGCGCTCCAAAGTTTCGGACAGGGTCGCTAGCGCTAGTGTATCGCCCGCCCGAAACTCCAACTCGCGCAAGATGAGCTCGGGCCGAGTGCGGCGGTTGCCCTCCAGCACGATGGTGTCTATACGTACCCAGAGGCGCTCCTCCCACGCGCTCTGGGCTACCGCTTGCGCCGCTAACCAAGCGTTGCATAACAGCCACCAACACATCCTTGCCGCCCAAGTCGCTTTCCTTACCATAGTAGCCATATGTACGAGAAAGACCGCACCCAAAGCCATTGATGGGCCAAAAACAACAGCGCGATAGCTCCGCGCGACAGCAAGCCATCGGTTTTTGCGGAAAAAAATCGGCAGCATTTGGCGCAAATAAACGACTTCGAACACAAAATTTGGCAGTATGCGCCTGATTTACTTACTATTGCGCCAATTTAGGGCGCTACTGACCTATCTACCATGCTCGATCTCTTTCAGGATCCCTTCCTCTTCGCTCTGCTCTGGACGATAGCCGTGCTGGCCGGCCTGCTCATCGGCTGGAACTGGCGCGCTGCATGGCCTGAGCGCGCCTTAGCCCGCCAACTGGAACGCACCACCCACGAGCGCAACGCCCTGGCCCGCCTGTACACCCAGGTCAAGTATTACTACGACCTGCGAGAGGTAGATCTCCGAAAGGTTACCCTCGAACTCGGAAACCTGCGCGACCAAATGCGGCAATACGAGAGCGAGCGCGAACTCCTCCTCAAAGCCATGCAAGAGAACACCGCCCGCATGGAACGCGCCGAAGCCGAAGTCATACACCTTACCCAACAGGTAACTACCCTCGAAGCCGCTAAGCAGCGCCTCAGCCAGGAAAACACCCGCCTCATAGATGAACTAGAAACCCTGCGCTCCCAAACCGCCGGCTGGCAACGCCTGCACACCGACTTCGCTACCGCACAGCGCAGACTGCAAGAACTGGAAGAGCGCAACCTCCTGCTCGAGCAAGAGCGCCGACAATTGCGCCAACAACTCGACATCGCCCGGGCTCGCATTGAACAGCAATTGCGCGAGCTGGAGGACTACGCCCAACGCGTACGCCAACTATCGGAGAGCGCTCAAGCCTCCGATGCCTTCTCCGAACCTTCCCAAACGCCACACCAAACCGACGACCTCTGCCGAATACGCGGCATATCGCCCGATATCGCCGCCCGCCTCATCGAGATGGGCATCCACTCTTTCGTCCAGATCAGCCAATGGGACGACGACGATATCCTCAACATCGCCCGCAGCCTCGACGTCTCCTTCGTCCGCATCGTCCAGGAAAACTGGGTAGGCCAAGCCCAGGCCATCGTCGCTGGCACTCCGTAAGGCTTTCGCCACCCATATAATAAGCTGAAACCTTTGCGTTCGACAGCGCTCCAAAAGCGCCTTTTATCCAATTAAATCGCCTCGAGCGGCACCTGCAGGTGTGTCCAACAGGCAACCCCCTACTTTTGCCCAGCTTAAACTACTTTTTGCTATGCGTCTTTGCTCTATTTGCGCCCTACTTACTGCTTTGTGGGCATTGCCCATTGCCCTGACTGCTCAACCTACCTTCCCACAGGCGGCGCCCTCTGACCAACGCGACCGCGCCTATGCCTTTACCAACGCCACCATCTATCGCGACTATCAGACGCGGCTCGACAGCGCCACGCTCGTCATTCGCAAGGGCAAGGTGGAGGCTTGCGGCAAGAACGCCGCCATACCCAAGGACGCCGTCGTGGTGGACTGCTCCGGCAAGACCATCTATCCAGCATTTATTGACCCCTACGGCGCCGGTTACGGCCTGCCTGCCGTTCGCACTGAGGCCACAAACCCTTTCACGGCTCCGCGAGTAGCCTACTCCACCAAGAAAGGTGCCTACGCCTGGAATGAGTCACTCAAGCCCGAGTTTAACGCCGCCGACGTCTTTGCCAACGACGACAAGGCCGCTACTGAATGGCGGCAGCTCGGCTTTGGCGCCCTGCTCACCCATCAGCCCAACGGCATCTCGCGCGGAACAGGCGCACTCGTCGCCTTGGGCGAAGGCCGCGAACACCACACACTCCTCATGCCGCGCGCAGCCCACCACCTCTCGCTGCGCCGCGGCATCACCACCCAGAACTACCCCATCTCGCTGATGGGCGTCATCGCCCTATTGCGCCAGACCTACTTAGATGCCGAGTGGTACCGCACCGCCGGCGCCGCTGAAGAGCGCAACCTCTCACTGGAAGCGTGGAACCGCATCCAGGACTTGCCCCAAATCTTTGAGGCGGGCGACAAACTCGAGATACTGCGCATCGGCCGCCTCGGCCAAGAGGTAGGCCGCAAGTACATCGTCAAGACCGCGGGCGACGAGTACCAACGCTTAGCCGACGTCAAGGCCGCCGGGCTAGCGGGCCTCATCGTATCCTTAAAATTGCCGGAAGCTCCCACCGCAAAAACGCCTTTCGACGCTGAAGACATCTCCCTAGCCGAACTGCTTCATTGGGAGCTGGCACCCACCAACGCAGCCCGCATTGCCGCAGCGGGTATACCCTTCGCCCTCACCGCCGGCGACCTCACCGACAAAAAGCAGTTCTGGCCCAACCTGCGCAAAGCAGTTGAGTACGGCCTCGCCGAAACGGACGCCCTCAAAGCCCTCACCTATCAGCCCGCCCACTTCCTGCGCGCGCAAGACCAATTAGGCAGCCTCGATGCAGGCAAGTGGGCCAACTTCTTCATTGCCAACGGCAACATTTTCAAGAACGACACCAAGATCAGCGAAACCTGGGTGCAAGGCCGCCGCTTCGAGGTAACGCCCGAACCCGCAGCCGACCTCAACGGTACCTACACCCTGACTGTGGACACGGCCACCTACGCCCTCACCGTTAAGGGCAAGCCCGAGGCGCCAGAGGCCCAGCTGATGCGCCCCGACAGCAGCACCCTCAAGGCAACGCTGACCTTCAGCAATGGGCTAATAACCCTCACCTTCCAGCCCGACACCACCCAAAAAACCTTCTTCTCCCTCACTGGCGAAGCCCGCCCAGACCGCTGGATAGGCCGCGGTACCACCCCACAAGGCAACTGGGTTAGCTGGCGCGCCGAACGCACCGGCAACGCCCCCCCAGACCGAAGCCGCCCAGACAAAGCCCCTGCCAAACCAGAAATTGGAGAAGTCATCTACCCCTTCACCGCCTTCGGCCGAAAAGAGCGCCCTGCGCCGCAGACCTCCCTCATCCGCAATGCCACCGTCTGGACAAACGAACGCGAGGGCATCCTGCAGAATACCGATGTGCTCATCTCCGGCGGCAAAATCCGCCGCATCGGCCGAAACCTCCCGGTACAGGATGACGCCATCGTCATTGACGGCACCGGCAAGCACCTCACGGCTGGTATCATTGACGAACACTCACACATCGCCATCTCGCGCGGGGTCAATGAGGGCACTCAGGAGTCCAGCGCTGAGGTGCGCATTGGCGACGTGGTGGACTGCGAAGACGTCAACATTTACCGTCAACTGGCCGGCGGCGTAACCAGCTCGCACCTGCTGCACGGCTCGGCCAACCCCATCGGCGGCCAAACCCAACTCATCAAACTCCGCTGGGGTGCCTCGCCAGAGGAGATGAAGTTTGCCGACTGGCCTGGCCAAATCAAGTTTGCGCTCGGCGAGAATGTTAAGCAAAGCAACTGGGGCGAAAGCCAACGCACCCGATACCCTCAGACCCGTATGGGCGTCGAGCAGGTGTATGTGGACTACTTCACGCGCGCCCAGGAATACGCCCGCCTCAAGCGCTCGGGCAAACCCTACCGCAAAGACTTGGAGATGGAAGCCTTAGCCGAAATCCTCGAAGGCAAGCGCTTCATCACTTGCCACTCCTACGTGCAGAGCGAAATTCTCATGCTCATGCGCGTGGCAGAGCGCTTCGGCTTTCGCGTCAACACCTTCACCCACATCCTCGAAGGCTACAAGGTGGCCGACCACATGCGCAAGCACGGCGTACACGCCAGCACCTTCAGCGACTGGTGGGCCTACAAGTTCGAGGTGTACCAAGCTATCCCCTACAACGCCGCCATCATGCACCGACAGGGCGTGTTGGTAGGCATCAACTCCGACGATGCTGAAATGGCCCGACGCCTCAACCAAGAGGCTGCCAAGGCCGTCATGTACGGCGGCGTCAGCGAAGAGGAAGCCTGGAAAATGGTTACCCTCAACCCCGCCAAAATGCTGCGCATAGATGACCGCGTCGGCAGCATCAAAGTGGGCAAAGATGCCGACTTGGTGCTTTGGAGCGCCCACCCCCTATCCATCTACGCCCGCGCCGAAAAAACCTGGGTGGACGGCGTCAAGTACTTCGATGTGGACGAAGACCGCCAACTGCGCGAACAAATGCGGCGCGAACGCGCACGCCTGATAGCCAAAGCACAAGCCGAAAAGAAACCCGGCGCCGAAAATGCGGGCCGCCCCACCAACTTCAGGCCGCGCCACGAACGCCACTACCACTGCGACACACTGGAGGACGAAGGCAACTAAAGCCACGCCAAACAGCACCGACACGACACCCCCTACCCGAGACAACTATCTTTTTTTGGGAAAAAACGGCCTCGGTGCTTCGGCTTGGCTTCTTGGCACACCCGCACCTACGGAGCTCCGGCTTGGGCCTGAGCATGTGGCCGTCTCGCCCTGGGGCCTTAATAACGGCGTATCGGCACCGCAGGGTCGCCGTGCTTGCAGGCGCGGAGGCGAGAGGCTGCTGTTTCGCCATTATTAAGGCCCAAAGCGGACCACCAAACACGCACAGGGCCAAACAGAAGCCGCGCAGGCCGGCCGACGACCGCGAAAGGTGCGGACAGGGCGATAACCCGTTTTCTCCCACAAAAAAATGGAGGACAGAACGGGTGAGAGGTTAGTACAGTCGGCGTCAGCACCCGCTACAGCCGCCCATGTGGGCCGACGAAGAAACCGCAGCAGGTCATCGCTCGGGCAAGAGTGCTGCCTTCACCTTACTTTAGCTATTAGGGGGCGGCCTGAGCGCTCAGGCATGTGCGGCGACACATTCATCAAACCATATCTCACTATGCGAATCATTGTTCTTTTTGTGTTAATGGTGCTGTTTTGGCAGTGCCAACAGTCATCCCAAAAATCTGCTGAGACGACGCTGAGCGGCTACCTGAGCCAAGGCGACGGCGGGCTGCAGCTGCGCAGTTGTGGCGATGGTAAGACCTACACTGTCAGCGATGCTTCGGGCGCGCTGGAGTCGCTGTATCAGCAGGCGTGCATGCCGGCACCTATTCCGGGCGAGGCGGTGTATGCGGTGCTGACGGGGACGCTTTCTGCCGATGGGGCAGCCTTCACAGTGCAGCGGGCCGACACGGTAACGTCCATCAGCACGCGCAACGCCTGCCTGGGCTGGGACTTTTGGTGTAACGGGACGGAGCCTTTTTGGGGGCTGCGTATCTCGGAGGCGGAGGGCGGCTTTTTCTTCAAAGACATCGGCCAAGAAGAGGGTGCCTTTTTCGCCTGGGCAGCGCCTGAGACAGACGGAGCCACCAGCTGGATGTATGAGAGCGGAGAGTTGAAGGTGGTGATCACCAAGAGTCCGTGTAGCGACGGGATGTCGGACCTGGAGTACAGCTACACGGCGGAAGTAACGCTGGGCGAGCGCGAGCTGAAGGGTTGCGCGGTGCGCAGCGGTGAGCCTCTGCCTCAGGAGTGAGCGAGGCGGGGCGTAAAAAGGACACAGGCGCCGGTGTTCGCGTAGAGAACAGGGCGCCTGTGGTCCTTTACCGGTTATGCTCGTTTAGCGCGTCTCTTTGCTGAGGTGCGTGAGCTCGGGCAGGGTGGCCGTCGAGTGCTCGGTGGGCGCTTGGCGCAACTGTTCCTGACGGGCGGGCGGCTGTGTGCTGCCCATTTCTTCGCGAGCGGTGTGGCCGCCAAGGATAGGAGCGATGGCGAGGCCCATGAGGCAGGTGAGTTTGATGAGGATGTTCATCGAGGGGCCAGAGGTGTCTTTGAAAGGATCGCCCACGGTATCGCCCGTAACGGCGGCTTTGTGGGGGTCAGAGCCTTTGTAATAGACCTTGCCGTCAATTTCGGCGCCTTTTTCGAAGGTTTTCTTGGCGTTGTCCCAGGCGCCACCGGCGTTGGACTGGAAGAGTGCCCACAAGACGCCGCTAACGGTAACGCCAGCCATATAGCCTCCGAGGGCTTCGGCCCCCATGAGGAAGCCGATGGCGATGGGTGTGGCGATAGCGATGATGCCGGGCGGAAGCATTTCACGCAAGGCGGCGCGGGTGGAGATTTCTACGCAGCGGCCGTATTCGGCTTTGCCTTCGCCTTCGAGCAAGCCTGGGATTTCGCGGAACTGTCGGCGCACTTCGTTGACCATGTCCATGGCGGCGCGGCCGACGCTTTGCATGGCGAGGGCGGAGAAGACCACGGGCACCATGCCGCCCAGGAAGAGGGCCGCCAGCACATCGGCTTTGAAGATGTTGATACCGGGGATGCCGGTGAAGTCCACGTAGGCGGCGAAGAGGCCCAGGGCGGTGAGGGCTGCCGAAGCGATGGCGAAGCCCTTGCCGATGGCGGCAGTGGTGTTGCCTACAGAGTCGAGGATGTCGGTGCGCTGGCGCACTTCTTTGGGCAGTTCGCTCATTTCGGCGATACCACCAGCATTGTCGGCAATGGGGCCGAAGGCATCAATGGCCAACTGCATGGCGGTGGTGGCCATCATAGCCGAAGCCGATATGGCCACGCCGTAGAAGCCGGCGAGCGAGTAGGCGCCCCAGATGGCTATGGCAAACAGGACGATGGGCATCCAGGTGGAAAGCATGCCCGTGGCCAGCCCTGCGATGATGTTGGTAGCATGACCGGTGCCCGACTGCCTAACAATGCCTTCCACTGGCTTTTTGCCCATACCGGTATAGTACTCGGTGATGGCCGAGATGAGGGCCCCCACGGTGAGGCCGATGACGACGGCAAAGAAGACATTGGTATTGCTCACGGTGCGCGCTCCGGAGCCGAAGAAGTTCATAGTAACCGTGTCGGGCAGCATCCAGTGGATGACCGGATAGCAGGCAATGCCGGTAAGGATGATGCTCGTCCAGTTGCCGAGGTTGAGGGCTTTCTGCACGGTGTCGGCGCTGGCATTGGTGTCGTCCTTAACGCGCACTAAGCTCATGCCCACCATGGAGAAAATGATGCCCAAGCCCGCAATGAAGATGGGTAGAAGGATAGGGCCTAAGCCGCCAAAGTTGTCGTTGATATAACCGCCCGAGTCTCGGATAACCGAGTTGCCCAGCACCATGGCGGCGAGCATAGTGGCCACATAAGAACCGAAGAGATCGGCGCCCATGCCCGCCACGTCGCCCACGTTGTCGCCCACGTTGTCGGCGATAACGGCTGGGTTGCGCGGGTCGTCTTCGGGGATGCCGGCTTCTACTTTGCCTACGAGGTCGGCGCCCACGTCAGCGGCTTTGGTGTAAATGCCGCCGCCTACGCGCGCAAAGAGAGCGATGGACTCAGCACCTAAAGAGAAGCCCGCGAGCACCTCCAGGATGCGCGACATAATCACATAACCGCCGGCTTCATAGGAGCCATCCATGAAGTAGCGGAAAAACAGGGCAAATAGGGCGCTCAAGCCCAACACAGCGAGGCCCGCAACGCCCAGCCCCATAACGGAACCACCGTTGAATGACACTTTCAGTGCCCTGGCCAAGCTGCTGCGTGCAGCCTGCGTAGTACGCACATTGGCCTTGGTGGCAATACGCATGCCCGTAAAGCCCGCCAATACGGAAAAGGCCGCTCCGATGATGAAAGCCACTACAATGAGGGGGTGGCTCGTCGTTACCAAAGTACTCTGCCAACCCAGCAGGGCGCCGGCCACGATGACATAAACGGCCAGCACGCGATACTCGGCCTTCAGAAAGGCCATAGCGCCATCAGCTATGTGGCGGGCAATAGTCTGCATGTGCGGCTCACCAGGGTCTTGTTTCTTCACCCAGCCCTGCAACAGGAGCATGTACAGAAGCCCTGCCACACCAAAAAGAGGAAGTAGATAAACCAAAGCGTCCATTCTGTTTTGTTTTGCTTAATGACGAAAAAGTTGTTGCTATTCAGGTAACAAAATCGAGGCGCAAAAGTAGGCAAACTTATTTTGGAAGCTGGGGTTTCGCGGCGCCGTAAGCCAAACATAACACAGGCGAAAGGCCGAGGAGGTGGTGGCTCAAGGTATGTTGGTTTCATCTGCTGGCGAAGCCTCAGGAGTTGCTCCCGCTATGTCGGGCAAGGTGTTCAGATAGTGCTGGCGCAGGGTGTTGAGGTGGTGGAGATGATGCCCTGCGATGATGTAAAAGAGCGCGCGAGGGGTAGAGCGGAGGCCGCTGGCAATACCTGCGAAGCGCGATTGCGCCTCGGTGCATTGCTCAAGGAGGAAGAGAGTGTTATCGCGCACCGCTTTCCACTCTTGCAGCAGGCTTTTCAGGGTACGCCTCGATACGTCCACTTCCTCCATCCAGAATGCTGGATTAAAGCCTGGGAGAGCAATGCGGTCGCCGCGCATGAAGGAAAGGATGCGAAAAGCCATGACGCGCTCGAAGTCTATGAGATGTATCACCACCTCCTTGAGGCTCCATTTTTCCGGGGCATAGCGATAATTGCCAGCGGTTTCGGGCAGTTTTTTCAGCAAGTGCTGGGTTTCGCGGAAGGTGCGTTTTAAGAGCGCCCGTGCGCCTGTGCGCGGCGGCAGTATGTTCAAATATTGCTCGTGTAGCGGCGCGTATTCGCCTTTTTTGGGTCTTTTCATATTTTGGCCAGTCGAGTCATGAACCAGACTTCAAAAGCGGTATAGGCGACGTATTGAATGAGAAAGATGACTACGTACCAAATATCCTGGGGTTGTGCGGCCTCGCGATAAGCAAAAAGCGGGATGAGGCAAATGACCATCTTGCCAAATACGGAAGCCATAGTCAGCTGTACAAAGGCGTACTTGTTGGCGCTAGAGGCAGCGCGGCGGCCGGTAAAGAAGAGCGCTGCGCAGAGCACTACAAACATCAGGGCAATGCCCGCCGAAAAGAGGGCATGCGAGCGAACAGCCGGCACTATGGCCCAAAGCAGCCCTATGATGGCCACCGCCGCCGCTGTTACGCCCGCCAAATAGATGAGGAAGGTACGGGTAGACATCGGGTGCATTCGCTACTTCAAGCGCCGATACAACGAGACCAGCGCTGCTATAAGGAAGAGAATGGTCAGAAAAACGGCCCATGTGGGCTGCTTCAAAGAGAGGCGCTCATCGAGCCAGCGCCCGATGAGAACCCCTGCCAAGCAGGCGCCCAATAGCTCGAAGGCCAAGCCGCTATAGCGCGCCCATTCCTGCCAAGAGGACCTACGCTTTCGATCCGGCAGCTTTTCCGACGACATCACTCGTCATTGCTTTAGCTGTGCTGTTGCCCGCTCCTGTCTCCATCTTGCAAGTAACATTGAAGCGCGCGCCGCTCTGCACCACTAATTTGTTGGTGCTTACCTCACCCTCTATTTCTGCCGTTTCGCGCACGTTGAGCAATTCACTCACTTTCAGCACGCCCTTGAAACGGCCCTCAATGACAGCATTAGCGCAAGCAATCTCGCCTTCTACCTGACCCGTGGGGCCGATGATGATTTTAGACTTACACGAAATTTTGCCCTTAACGGTGCCGTCCACGCGCAAGTCGCTGTCGCAGTTAAGTGTTCCTTCAAGGGTGGTGCCTTTCACCAAAGCATTGAAGGCACTGGGGCTTGCACTAGAGCTTTGAGTGGTTTCTTCTGTGTTTTTGTTTCCGCCAAACATATCAAAAGTCGGTGTTGGGTGATTGAGTAAAGTGGGTGTTAGAATAGAAAAGCAGAGAATTTCCGCAAACGTACGGAAGTCCTCTGCTTTGTTTTTCCGGAGCAAACCGGAAAAAATCAGGCGCGAGTTTAGAAGTTCGGACAGTACACGCCACGGCGCTCGGGGCCGCAGATTTTGTACAGCAGTGAGAACTCGAAAGCGCCGTTGCCGTTAGAGGCCGTGTAGAGGCTGGAGGTGTTGATGTCGTAGCTAAAGCCAACCGTGAACTGCTCGTAGTCAAAGCGGGTGCTCAGGATGAAGGCATCCACGAGTTTGCCTTGATTGAGGCGGTTGGCCACACGCGCCCAGGCGCCCAGTTGGAAGGCTTGGCTGTAGCGGCGGCTGTTGCCCAACAGGAACTTGAAAGAGTTACCCGCGTTTACCTGGAAGGATGGCCCTTGGAAGAAGGTAACCACACCCGGTACCATGCCGAAGCGCTTGCCCGCCATGAACTCACCACCTGCATGGAAGGTGAATTTGCTATACAGCGGGATATTCTGATTACCAAAGGATTGGTTTGCGCGGTTGAGATGGCTGAAGGCCGCGCCAAAGTAGAAGTTGGAGTTTTCGTCAAAGACGCTGAACCACAGCAGACCTGCAGACATGTCGAGGAAAAGGAAGTTGGGATTCTCGATGACCTCACCCGGCTGGGTAGGGTCAAACTGGCCGGCACCATTGTTCTGGCTGGGCCAGCGGAGGGCTGCGCTGTTGATGCTGCGCTGGCTGACGCCAAAATCGCCGCCAAATACGAGATAGTGCGCCTTGCGACGATAGCCACCCATCTTCTTAGCATACGACCCCGACAAGCGCGCTTGTAGGGTAGCAAACTCAGATTCGCCTGCTTTGTCGCCCCAGAGCGTGCCGCCAATGCCGAAGTAATCGTAGCGCCCTACGGCAATCTTCTGATCGTAAGAGGCTGAAAAAGTATTATAGGCGTTTTGACGCAGTACAGATGCCCACTGATTGCGGTAGTTAGCAACAAAACGATGTGAGCAGTTCATTACCCCCGTCAGCGCCGGGTTGAGGTTTAAGGGACTCATGTAGAACTGCGAGAAATGGATGTCTTGGGCCTGAGTCATCACCGAAGAGAGGCAAACGAAGAGGCCCAACACGCTAACACGTAAAGCAGTCTTTTTCATAAACAGGCAGAACTATGTTTGTTTGGTTAAAAACATTGACGCAACTCGACGCTCATGCACGGAGGAAACGCTTTCTTCAAACAGGATTAGAACGTTTTCGTGAAGTAAGGCAAAGGTAGAACATTCGCATTTCGACAAATAGTACCTGGAGGGTTTTGCGGCGAAAATTTAAAATTTTAACGGTTGGTATAGATCGTCAGAGATCTCTAACGCGGCGCTGAGAGAGCGTATTTCGGCTGCAACGTTAAGGCAAGAGCACATAGCAGAGCCGAAAAAAGAGGCGCATGCTGCCCATGTGAGTGTTAAAGCTTCACAGGCGCCGGGTAACTTGCGGCAGCACGGTGCTTTTCCAGGTGGTAAAATCTCCGACCAGGATGTGCTGGCGGGCTTGACGAACGAGGTCGAGGTAGAAGCCGAGGTTTTGGAGCGTAGCCAATTGCATGGCCAATATCTCGCCCGAAAGGAAAAGGTGTCGCAAGTAGGCGCGAGTATGCTGCTGGCTGGTGGGAGCCGGGCATCGGGCATCAATAGGCTCGAAGCAGTCTTTCCAGCGCTGGTTTCGGATACTGATGACGCCTTCCCAGGTGTACAGTATGCCATGACGTGCATTGCGCGTAGGCAACACACAGTCGAACATATCTACGCCGCGCTCGATACACTCCAACAGGTTTTCGGGAGTGCCCACGCCCATGAGGTAGCGCGGTCGGTCAGGGGGCAGTATCTCTGTAACTAAGGCAGTCATGGCGTACATATCTTCTGCAGGTTCGCCCACAGAGAGGCCACCGATAGCATTGCCAGGGCAGTCGAAAGAGGTAATGACTTCGGCAGAGATGCGACGCAGTTCGGGGTAGGTACTGCCCTGCACGATGGGAAATAGCGCCTGCTGATATCCATAGAGCGGCTCAGTGTGGTGAAAGCGCTCGACGCAGCGAGCCAGCCAGCGGTGGGTCAGGTCCAAAGAGTTTTTGGCATAGCGGAAGTCGCAGGGGTAAGGTGTACACTCGTCAAAGGCCATAACGATGTCAGCACCTATGGCGCGCTGAATGTCCATGACGCCTTCGGGAGTGAAAGTATGGCGCGAGCCGTCAATATGGCTTTGAAAGGTAACGCCTTCTTCCCGAATCTTGCGCCGATGGGCAAGGGAATAAACCTGATATCCGCCGCTGTCAGTGAGGATGGGGCGATGCCATGCGTTGAAGCGATGCAGGCCGCCAGCTTGGCGCAGAATGTCGAGGCCGGGGCGCAAATAAAGATGATAGGTGTTGCCCAGAATGATTTGGGCACCGATATCGCGCTCCAGTTCGCGTTGATGTACGGCCTTGACAGTTCCGGCAGTGCCTACGGGCATGAATATGGGCGTCTCAAAGGCGCCATGGTCGGTGTAGAAACGTCCGGCCCGAGCGCGGCTGTGGGGGTCGGTGGCCAACAGCTCAAAAGGCATGGCAGGGTACTGGGTTTCAGAGGAAAGGGTTGTACTCGCGTTCGTGGCGTATGGTGGTAGTGGGGCCGTGGCCAGAATACACGAGAGTTTCGCCGGGCAAGGTAAACAACTGGGTGCGAATGCTGTGGATAAGGGTATCGTGATGGCTACCGGGCAAATCGGTGCGCCCAATGCTCTCGTAGAAGAGAGCATCGCCCACTACGACGAATCCGGCCTCCGCGCAGTAGAACGAGAGACCGCCGGGGCTATGCCCGGGTGTAGGGCGCACTTCCAGACGGGTATTGCCAAAGGTTATCACATCGCCGCCTTGCAAAAAGCGCTCGGGCTGAGGCGACGGCTCAGGGCGCGGCAAGCCATAGAGCGTGCAAATGGCAGGGAAGTTTTCGAGTAAAGGCACTTCATTAGGATGACACTCAGGCAGTAAACCCCAGATGCGGTGCACGTAGGCATTCCCAAACACGTGGTCAATGTGGGCATGAGTGAGAAGCAGACGAACCAACCGGACGCCCAAGACTTCGACTTTTTGCTTTAGGAGAGTGCACTCTTGTGGCGTGTAACAGCCGGGGTCAAAGAGGACTGCATCTCCACTATCATCATATACAATATAGGTGTTCTCTGCGAAGGGTCCGAATTCTATGCAAACTACTTGTGTCATGGCCAGGCAAAGGTCTGTTCACTTTTCACCTTTTTCACCTACTCGTTCCACCTGCACCTCATGGCCCACCACAACCACGAGCCAGCCCAGCACATCGCCCTGGCGCAACACGTCCTCGTGGCTCAGCCGCGCGCGCACTTGCTGGCGCCCTTCCTCTTTGACCGCCTCCACCTGCGCAGCGTCCTCTTTCTTCACGTACTTCAACTCGATGAGGTGCTCGTGCCGAGGCTCCAATATCGGCGGCCGGCGCTTGAGGTAGATGTCCGCATAACCCTGACCCACCGGCCACTCGCTGAACACACCGTACACACCCGTGGGCACCAACAGCGCCATGAGCACCGCCTTGACGTGCTTCTCGCTCCAACCGCGAGAGTCCCGGTTCGACAGACGCCGCAGTACTTTCTGCAACGCTTCCGCTAATGGCCCCATATCGTCGTCGCGCGCCAGCGCCACTACCCGCTGCACCATACTTATCTCCTCGGAGGCCATGTCCGCCTCCTGAAGCAGTACCTCCTGGAAATGCTGGTAGTACAGGCCCTCTATCACACGGTTGGGCACCTCAAACACCCAAGTGCCGAACTCGGATTTCTGGATGGTCAGCAGACCCAAGTAGAAGAGCAAACTGGCGAAGTCGTCGCGCG
>FWPU01004413.1_pt1 | contig 32829 bp, 19 predicted proteins | sample 2228361 | NCBI WGS metagenome assembly FWPU01 (sample SAMEA103939777, study PRJEB20133) | metagenome
ACTCCAAACTCATAACTCTAAACTCTCAACTGGTAGAACCCCCGCCGCTAAAAACTCCTTATTCCCGTCGGCACCGAGTACGGGAGAAGGTATAATCCCCAAGACCTTAAAATTTAGCTCTTCGAGGAAGACCACAATCTTCTCCACAACCTCCTTGTGTTTAGCTTCATCTCTTACAATCCCACCCTTACCCACCTCCCCTTTCCCCACCTCAAACTGAGGCTTTATCAAGGAAACCAGGGTCCCACCCGGTTTGAGCAATCCTGCCGCCGCTGGGATTATCTTGGTCAAAGAAATAAAAGAAACATCTACGGTCACAATATCCACCAGCTCACCTACATCCCCGGGCCTTAAATAGCGGGCGTTAACCCTTTCCTTAACCACCACCCTCCGGTCCTGCCTGAGCTTCCAATCAAGCTGCCCATACCCGACGTCGACCGCATATACGGTCTTTGCGCCCAGTCGAAGAAGACAATCGGTAAACCCGCCGGTAGAAGCGCCTATATCCAGTGCTACCTTGCCTCGAACATCGATCTTAAACTCCCTAAGAGCGGCTTCGAGCTTGACTCCCCCCCGGCTCACGTAAGCTTGAGCCGGGTTATTGACCGAGATAGAAGCATCCTCTTTAACCATCGTTCCGGCTTTATCCACCCGTGCACCGTCGACAAACACATACCCGGACATGATTAGAGAAAGGGCTCTAGACCTGGAGGAAACCAGACCCCTCTTAACCAGTAACGTATCAATCCTTTCTCTTTGCTTAATACTTCCGACCCCCAAGATGTAAGGCTATTTGTCTGAGAGGCTCGGCCCTATGGTCAAAGTCCCTCAAGTCCCCCACTGCTTCTTCGGTAAGCTCTCGAGCCAACCTTTTTGATTTCTCCGTTCCTAACAATCCCGGATAAGTCGCCTTTTTCTTGCGAGCATCCGTTCCCCTGCCCTTTCCGATCTCGGCGCCGCCTTCAACATTGAGAATATCGTCTATGATCTGAAAAGATAAGCCTATGCATCTAGCATAGTTTCTAAGGGAGGATAGCTCTTTTTCATTTGCGCCACCGATTCTGGAGCCAGACACCACAGAGGCCTCGATTAAAGAACCCGTTTTTAACGAATGCATCCTCTCGACGAGTTCAAGAGTCACTTTCTCCCTCCCTTCAAGCGCCAGGTCAAGTGCCTGCCCGTTCACCATACCTTGAGACCCAACCGCCCTGGAGATATCCCTTATCACCTCGAGAACCAAAGCGGGGCTCAGGCCGTTTAAAACACACTCGTTAGAGATTAAGAAGAAAGCATCGGTGAGCAGGGCATCCCCGGCCAGGATAGCCAAAGCCTCTCCAAAAACGCTATGATTGGTCGGCACCCCACGCCGTAGTGAATCGTCATCCATCGATGGAAGGTCGTCGTGAATCAGGGAATAGGTGTGGATCATTTCGATGGCGCAGGCCACCGGAAGGATTTGTTCGACTGTACCGCCGACCGCTTCCCCGGCCGCAATGCAAAGTATAGGTCTTAGTCTTTTACCGCCGGCCATAATGCTGTAACGCATCGAATCATGCAACCGGGTTTCGGAAGTGGCAGAATCTAGGAGAAGTCGGGACAGTGTCTCATCTACTATTTTTTTCCTGCTCGACAGGTACCCTTCAATATCGAATTCCATATAACTACTCTTCCGAATCGAAATCCTTGGGCAATATCTGGCCGTCGGGATTTTCGACCAGGATTTGAACCCTTTTCTCTACCTCGTTAAGTTTCTTATGGCAGAAGGTTATCAGTTCTACGCCTTTTTCAAAAACGGTAAGTGATTCTTCAAGCGATACGTTTCCGCTCTCTAACTTATCTATTATGGCCTTGAGTTCGTCAACAGCATCCTCGAACGATTTCATGAAGTTATATTTTAGCCTCCCCCCAAAAAGTACACAAGGACATTACTACCAGTGATCTTATGCATCTTGAGCCGGCTATGGCTATATTAATCACATCAGACAGGTATTATAAAGTGTAATTTTATGCTGTACCCGCAGCTTCCTAGTATTAAAAAATTATTCCGATTCTAAGGACATAAGCCTTATGGATGTGTTTAGCGCAGCGCCCCATCATGATGTGCTTGTTTTGATTGTCCAAATTGCCTTGCTACTACTCTCGGCTCGGGCTTTGGGTGAGATCGCCTTGCGACTGGGCCAGCCTGCGGTAGTCGGGGAAATTCTAGCGGGCATCGTGCTAGGCCCATCTTTTCTCAGCGGGTTCTTTCCCTGGATAAGCGAATGGGTCGTACCCCAAACGGAGGTACAAGGATATCTGATAGAAGCGGTGAGCCTGATCGGCGCAATGTTTCTACTTCTCATAACCGGATTAGAAACCGACCTAGCATTGATACGCCGTCATGCAAGAACAGCAATCGGAGTTTCTTATGGAGGAATCATATTTACCTTCACCAGCGGTTTTATATTAGGGATCCTCTTGCCTGATTTTTTACTGGCCAATCCTGATCAAAGACTTATTTTTGCCTTATTTGTTGCCACCGCCATGTCTATCTCTGCTATTCCGGTTATTGCCAAGGTGCTGATGGACCTTAATCTTATGCGTCGTGACATCGGACAAACCATCATTGCCGCCGGAATGAACGATGATACGAATGGTTGGATTCTTCTCTCCATTGTAGCGGGTCTAGCCAGTGGCCAGGCGATTACCGCCGTAAGCGTCTTGCAAATCGTAGGCAGCATACTTCTCTTCCTGATTTTGAGCCTTACGTTGGGTCGCTGGTTTGTCAAAAAAATACTCGACTTCGTCCAAGACGAGGTCGTAAGCCAAGACCGGCTTTTGACCATAGTAGTGGTTTTAACATTTAGCTGGGGTGCAATAACCCAGGCGCTCAACCTGGAAGCTGTGCTTGGCGCATTCGTCATGGGTGTCCTGTTCGGACAAATGCCCAGATTGCCAGACTCCGTGCGTCAAAAGCTGGAGAGTATCGCCCTCGGCATTTTCGCCCCAATCTTTTTCGCGGTAGCCGGCTTAAAGGTAAACGTAATCAATCTGTTCGACACCAAGCTTATGATAATCGCCCTAATCGTAATATTCATAGCCACAATGGGAAAGGTAGCCGGTACATACCTGGGCGCACGCCTTATCGGAAGACGTGACCATTGGACCTCCCTCAGTTTTGGGGCCGGACTGAATGCACGTGGAGCCATGGAGATAATTATCGCCACCATCGGCCTCAAGTTAGGTATACTCAGCCAGGATATGTTCTCGATAATAGTGCTCATGGCAATGGCCACGTCGCTGATGGCACCGCCGGCCTTACGCTGGGTTCTTAAACACGTAGAGCCTGAGGAGGAAGAGCTCGAGCGCCTGCGTAGAGAGGAGCTGGCCAAGGGAAGTCTCGTAGCGGGCATTCACCGGGTTCTACTGCCAATAAGGAGGCGAGAAGGGGAGAGTGGTCCAATTCAAACAATAGAAGCCCGCATCTTGGAAAAGATGGGGGCTAAAACCAACCTGTCCGTTACGTTGCTTAACATAGCCGAGCCAGGGGGAAAAGCTAGAAGTACAGAGTTTCTAGACCAGCTAAGCCGTCTATTCTCACAGAAAGAATTAGTAAAAAAGGTTGTAGAAGGGGATAAACCCGCGGATACAATCCTGGACGAGGCCAAAAAAGATTACGACCTCATGGTCTTGGGAGCCTCGGAGCGGAACAGGAACTCGGAGACCTTATTTACTCCGTTAGTCGATTATCTGGTCAGGCTATCCCCTTGTGCTACCATGGTGGTACACGGTCAACGCATCCAGGAAGACTGGTCTCCCAACCGAATTTTAGTGCCTACCAACGGCACGGTTGCGGCAAAGCACGCTGCGGAGATTGGCTTCTCCCTGGCCTCATCCGGCGATGAGGACGTGATTATTCTCAACGTGGTGGTGCAAGAAAAAGATACCTGGCACCATGACATCTATAGCGGCGCACTCGAACGCAGGCTGGGAATTGCCCATCAGATTGTAGAAGAGCTTCGTCAACTAGGTGAATCCAGGGGAGTATTAACTGTAGCCGACGTAAGAGTCGGCCCCGACCCTGAGACTGTTATCATGGATGTTGTCAACAAGGAAAGAATCGACCTAATTATCCTGGGAACCGCCATTCGCCCTGGCTCAGACCGGCTCTTCCTGGGCCCAAGGGTAGAACGCATCCTGAAAAATGCATCCTGTCCGGTAATCTTGATAAACACGTCTTAATGTTAAAAAGCCGGACCCCGGGTATTGAGTTACAAGATATTGATACCACGTACTGAAAAGAAACTATATCTGAATACTTCAACCCCTTCCGTTAAGCACTTCTTGGAGGACCCTGGACAATTCTTGCAGTTTATAGGGCTTGGTTACAACCCCTCTGAAGCCGTATCTCCGGTAGTCCGACATAATCGGGTCGTTTGAATAGCCGCTCGACACTATTACATTCACCTCAGGATCAATATCTAAAAGCCTCTTGACCGCCTCTCTTCCTCCCATGCCGCCGGGCACCGTTAAATCCATAATCACCGCATCGAATGCCTTGTTGCTATTCTTGGCTTCGGTATATAACTCTATCGCCTCGACCCCGTCCCTAGCACATCCGACCTCATATCCAATTTGGCTGAGCATATCCACCAAAAAATCGATTACCGTATCTTCATCATCCATCACCAATATTCTCCCCCGGCCCTGTACCGGCGCTTCCCCCTCTTCATACCCGCCTTCGGAGAGGGCCTTTTCAAAGGCAGGAAGGTATATGTAAAATCTTGTCCCAACCCCTAATTTTGACTCTACTGCAATTTGCCCGTCATGGTTTTTTATTATGGAGTAAGTTACAGCCAGCCCGAGCCCGCTACCCTTTTGTTTGGTGGTAAAATAAGGGTCGAATATCTTTGGAATGTGCTCCTCGGGTATGCCGATCCCATAGTCCTCAGTGGTTATCTTTACATACTTTTTATCTCTTCCCAGGACAGAATCTTCTCCCCTGTATTTTAGGCTTGCCGACTCATCCTTGCCCACCACATTCTCGGCAGTTATTTTTATAACCCCGCCCTGGGGCATAGCCTGCTGCGCATTTATGACCAGATTATTGATGACTTGACTTATTTGCCCCTCGTCAACCTCTACATGCCATAAATCTTCCGGTATGGAGAACTCGCACCTTACATTAGAGCCCCTCTGGGCAAAACTGGCTGATTCCTTTATCAACTCACCTACTGTGGTGACCCTCTTAACCGGCGCTCCTCCTTTGGAAAAGGTAAGTAGTTGTTGAGTCAAATCCCTCGCCCTTACACTAGCTTTTTCTGCTTCGGTAAGCCTTCTATTCGTCTTCTCGTCGGGATTTCCATACATCTTTATCAAAGAAATATTTCCTAAGATGGCGGTTAATAAGTTATTGAAATCATGGGCTATACCGCCGGCAAGCACACCCAGGGATTCAAGCTTCTGGGCCTTGAATAATTCTTCTTCCATTCTCTTCCTCTCCGTTATATCCATGACCGTACCGGCCATGCGTACTGCCCTATCTTTCTCATCTCTGAAGACGTTACCCCTGGCTTCTAACCACCGTATACTTCCATCCGGCTTAAGAACCCGGTGCTCGACATAAAATTCATCCCTTTCCTCGATGGCTCTGGTTACCGCCTTGGCCACCACATCACGGTCGTCTGGATATATAAACTCAAGACCGGAATTAGCGTTCTCGGTAAACGAACCAGGACTAAAGCCGAGTAAAGTTTCTATTCCGTCGGAGAGACTCACCTTCCCGGTTACCAAGTCCCAATTCCATGTGCCCATGCGGGCGGCATTAAGCGCCAGCCTGAGCTGCGCATCGCTCTCCCTCAGCGCCCTTTCCGCCCGCCTCCGCTCCAGCTCGGCTGAAGCACGGACCGCAAAAATCTGCAGCATGGATTCAGCGACTTTCAGGTTTTTAACCGGCTGCCGGTACAGCACAGTCACCAAGCCGAGAGCATTATCGGCGGTGTCGAAAAGCTGGGTTCCTACATATCCTTCTACCCCCATTTCGGCCAACAGATAATCGTTGGGGAACTTTTGCCGCACCCCGCTCACATAGGAGCATAACCCCTTTTCCACTACGTTCTCGCAGGGTGTGTTTGCTAGGTCATACTCAAAATTACCAACGATCTTGCCGTCCGCACAAACGGCAATTGTTCTTATACGTTTAACCTTATCCTCGACCAGCTCCCCTATGAAAGCATAATCGGCCTCGAGCGACTTGGACAACTGCTCGACAAGAGACTGAAAAAATACTTCACCGGTTGCCGAAGAAACACCCTTTGCGATATTTATCAGGGCCTCTTCCGACCGCTTTCTTTCGGTGATATCCTCAACCACCGCCATACCGCTGGTAACATGTCCGTCCACATCACGTAGTGGCGTAACGCTGGCCGACAACCATAGCTTTGCCGAACTAGTTGTGGCCTGATAATATCCCTCGTATTGATATGTCTCACCGTTGAGTGCTCTCTTCATGGTTGGCATAAAACTCTGGTCTTTTAACTCCTTCATGTCCAGGCCAGTGATCTTATCACGAGACGATTGCAGAATCTGAGCCATGCGCTCGTTGCAATGCGTAATCTTGAAGTCCTTATCGAAGATATAAACACCGACAGGGGATTGGTCAAAGAGTATCCGATATCGCTCCTCTGACTTGCGCAAGGCTTCTGCCTGCCTGGCGTTATTGATCGCTACTTCTATCTGTTGCGCCACGATTTCGAGCAACCGCAAGTCGTCCTCGCCAAAAGCATACTTTTTGAAAGAATTTATACTTAAGCACCCTACAGTCCTCTCTTCGAAGCGAATGGGCATGGATAGATAGCTCTTGATCCCCTCCTCCCTACCAGCCGGTCCGATATAACCGTCCTCTTCTACATCGATACAATACCTGGGCTTACCCTCTATTATCGTATTCCAGGTAAAGCCTCTCGGAAAAGGTATTCTGCTCGCAGCTTCCAAATAATCATTACTGAAGCCCTTATGCGCTTTTATAACCGCCTCTTCTCCCTCGACCATATAAATTGCAACTAAATTTGCACTATCTAAATTTTTAATAATCGCATCTACTGCGTTCTCCAGTACTTCTTGCAGATTTATCGATTGATGAACGCTTCTGGTGACGGCGCTTATTATGGTCTCATATCGATTCCTTTTAGATAATTGACCCAGGCTTTCTTTTAGTGCTTCCTCCGCCAATTTGCGTTCAGCAACTTCAATTTGTAAGGCCTGGTTAGCCTTAGCTAACTCCGCCGTCCGCTCCCTCACCCGTATTTCCAGCTCTTCATAAGATTTTCTGAGCGCATCTTCCAACACCTTGCGTTCCGAGGCTTCAAAAGCTAGAGAAACCATATCGGCCACAGAGGCAGCAAAATCCTGTTCCTCCACCGTCCAATTCCTTCTGGGACCACTATGCTCATGACAGAGAACTCCAACCACCTTCCCATGAAGCCTGATTGGAATATCCATCATCGAGGTGATGCCGTAGGGTTTTAAATATCCATCGGTGAATTCTCTTGTGCGAGGGTCGGCCTGAGCATCGTCGGCCGCCAGTATACGGCTACCTTCCAGGGCTCCGAAATAAGTGGGATAATCCTTGGCTTTGAGCGTATGACCCTTCTCATGGCAATCCCGGTTATTTGCATATAAATCTTCACAAATAATTTCTGAGCCATCCTCGTTGTAAAGCCAAACTCCTACCCTTTCCACACCTAAGGTCCTGGAATCGGCCTCTGCAATCCTTTTAAGCGTGTAGTCCAGATTGTCATTATCCATCTTCGCCAACTCTAGCAATACCTTCTGATAGTGAAGCACCCGTTCCGTTCTCTCCCTTAATATCTCCTCTAATTGTTTTCGTTCAGTAATGTCTTCACAAACTATAATGGCGATTGGGTCGTGCTCTCCGTCTTTAACTACACACCGTGCTGACTCCTTCACCCACAGAATCCGCCCATCCTTCCTGACCTTGCGAAATTCCCATCGAAAAACTTGCCCGGCGTTTTGAAAACAACTGTTAAGCTGATTTGAGAAGGATTCTTTGTCTTCTTCGTGAAAAATATCGAGCACAGGCCGCCCCACCAGTTCTTCCACCGCGTAGCCAAGTTGCTTCGCTCCAAAGCGATTCACGGAAATAACAGTACCCCGTTTGTCTATGGTGAAGCAAATATTGGGATTGTCCTCATACAAAAGCTTATATTCCTCTTCCTTTTCTCGGAGGGTATTTTCCACCTTTTTCCTCTCAGCGACCATGGCCTCTAACTCGGCCATGCCCCGACGCAATTCGAGTTGAGTGACCACCTGGCGGCTCAAGACCCGAAGCGCCTCTTTTTGCTCCGTATCCAAATCCCTCGGCACGCGGTCCATTACACAAAGCGTTCCTATGGAGTAACCTTCGGGTGTCACTAATGGTACACCGGCATAAAACCTGATTTTGGGCTCTTCAGTTACCACAGGGTAATGTGCAAATCTCTCATCCATAGTCAGGTCTGGAATCACCATTAAGTCATCTTGCAAGAAGGCTTGCGCGCATATTGAGTATTCTAGAGGCGATTCAGACAGGTCAAAACCCAGTTTAGACTTAAACCACTGCCTACTTTTATCTATGAAATTTATTAACGCTATCGGAGTGTCACATATATACGCAGCCAGCCTGGTTATATCATCAAATGACTCCTCCGGAGCCGTATCCAGAACCCTATATCGGCGTAGTACTCCTATTCTAGCCTCGCTATCGGATCCTGGACCTTTCATCTCTTTTTCCCCCGGCAATTCATCAGATTGATAAGATGGTCAAATAAATCAGTAACTCTTCGGAAGCCTTTGAGAGAAACAAAATGACCTGCTTGTCTAACAATGTAAATCTAGCACCGAAGCTAGACCAAAAATCTAGCTAATTTTACACCTGCCCAGGATTCTACGTCAAGCTAAGCCGACGAAAATTTCCTCAAGGACTGGGAGAAGCGATAAGTAGGATAGTGCTCTCATGTAGACCGATGAGCTGCCTCCCAGGCACTATACCAATTCCTCTTATTGCTTTAAATCTTTCACTCTATTAGTATTCTTTGGTTTGTTAAAATAATACTGTTACCTGACCTTGGGTATGGAAATGAAGCTCAGAGGAAAAATTGCCCTTATAACCGGTGGCGGAACGGGTATAGGAAGAGCGACTGCTCTTCTCTTTGCCCAGGAGGGTGCAACCGTAACCGTTGCCGGCAGGAGGGGAAATAAGCTTATAGAAACGGTAAAAAGAATCCAACAGCGCGGCGGTGAAGCGCACTATGTAGTAGGCGATATATCTAAAGTAGGCGATATCGAAAGGGTGATTAAACAAACCGCGGATAAGTATGGCGGCCTGGACATCCTGGTAAACAACGCCGGCGTGTTCAGGGGGATCAAAATAGTCGATACCTCAGAAGAACAATACGATCACATCATGGATATCAACTTAAAGGGCACGTTCTTCATGTGCAAGTACGCAATACCGGAACTTCAAAAGAGGGAAGGAGGCTCGATAATAAACATCGCCAGCGCAATCGGCATAAGGGGCATTAGACAGTCCCCGACCTCTGTCTATTCAGCTTCGAAAGCCGGGGTCATAATGCTCACGAAATCGCTCGCTCTCGAGCTTGCTTCGCATAAAATCAGGGTAAACTGTGTGTGTCCGGCAGTGGTGGAAACAGAGCTTTTTGAGACCCTGGGAATCCCGAAGGAGGAAATCCCCGAACGGATGAAGAAGTGGGAAGCATTTCATCCAATAGGTAGAAATGGACAACCTGAGGACGTAGCCCGGGCAGTGCTCTACTTTGCCTCGGACGATTCTTCCTGGGCTACCGGGTCTATACTAAACCTGGATGGGGGAGTAACTGCGGAATGAACCGCTTTCTTGAGTCAAATTATGTGTAATAGTCAGAATTTGAGATTTCGGTCAATGTAAGCATAAGTTATCTCTTTCAACGCTGTCATTCTGAATCGAAGATGAAGAATCTAGATAGTATTAGATGCTTCGCTTCACTCAGCATGACAACGTAAGCCACTCGTGGATTCCGTCATATAGGAAGGGCTCCGGAGTGGCATTTATAAAAGTGAAATCATTCTATTGGATACAACTTGCTAAGGTGGTGTCCGTTTGATTAAATCTTGGTTATTTCAGATTTACGGTATTTGCCAGAATTCACTTTCTTAGATAACCCGGGGGAATTCCCTCTCTGCGGGCCTCATCGGCAAGGTTTTCTCTTTCTTCGGCAAGTAATACCAGTTGACTATTTAACTCTTGTAAATAGCTTTCTAAATACCTCAGCTCTAGTATGGAGCGGTCGGCAAAGTATCCATTTATGAGTAGGTAATCGACTTCCCTTCTCTTATGGTCAATTTGTTTCTTGGTGTTATTGATCCCGGCTAATATGGCTTTCCCCTTATTTTCTATTTCTAAGGCCTGACTTCTCCAGAATTCCCTGAGGGCTTGTTCATTCTGAGTCTGCTCGTCAAAAACGAGTTCAGTGCTTTTCCCTTCGACAACTGAAGATGATGTTTTTACAACTGCAAATTGCCCCTCCCCCGGGTCTTTTCCCTGTCCTTCTATTACCTCCACTTTTTCTAACGCATCTTCGGGAATAAGTGCAGGGCTATCCGTAAAGTGTACACGTCCGTCCTGGTCAACCCACTTGTAAATGTCCTTTGACAGAGCTGGGATAGCAAAGGAGAAAGATAATAATAAAAAAAGCGCAAAATAGACCATATTGTTTACTTTAATAGAATATAGTATTCCCTTGCGGGGAGTACCGTTACAAGAGTGAAGGGTAAACTTAAAGCGCTTTGAGTTTCAACTCATGCTTGACTAATCCGAAATCATCAATAGATTAAACGGAAGAGGAGAAATTAGCATGAATATTACACAGGAGATATATAAAGATAATATTGAGTTTTTAAGGAGAGTTATACACCTGATCTATGAGACGATAGATGAATGCAATCATCTAGTGTTTAAGTATCTAAATCCGTTTACTATCCCAAGACGGAATGTAACCAAAAAATTTGATGAGGAAAAAATGGAGTCGATACAAAGAAATGGGTTTCGTTTTCTCTCCCTCTTGTACGATTTATCCGGGGGTGAAGAGTCTGTTCGGTTTGATATGAATGAGATTGGCAAACGGTTAGGTTATGATACATCGGAGACGGAGTATATTGTGGAAACCCTCACCCGTTCTGAATTGATTAATCGTGAAAGGAATTCCCCTAATATCTCGATTAGCCCCTATGGAATCATGACTGTTAATGGTGATATAAACGTCGGGTACGCCCCGGTTCATTAAGGGCTTGAACTAAATTTCGGATTCGCTGAATGTAAAAAAGAATGAGAAATAAAAAATAAGGGTAGGTAACAAATAGATTTTCTAATTTCTCATTCGTTCTTTATCGCCGGTCTCTCTTTCTACGAATAATCCCTGGTTTTTCATTTCTTCTATCTTTGTCTTTAAAATGTTCAGGTCAGTCACTGTCATGCCGAACTTGTCTAAAATTCGCTCGATGGATTCTACGCCGTATATAAGCCAGCTAACATCCTTTGCGTAGCTTAGGTCATAATAACCCCAGACAATAAAGGGGAGATTGTAATCATCCTCATGGTCTAGCCTATAAAAACCTTCTCTGTAGCTAAGGATTTTATCCCCGTATCCCCAGGAATTGACCTCCGAGCGTACGTCTGCCTCTCTTAACTGGCATTGCTCTCGATGGTTTTTAAGAAGATATTCTTTGAAAGCTTCGGCTTCCTCTTCCGTGAATAATTCGTATATATTGTCCTCAGAGATGTATTGTGAATTGTCAGGATTGGTTAAATATCCGTTGAGCAATTTTCTGTGGGAATTAATGGGAGTATCTCTATATACCACGAACCAGCAAATTTCTACCCCGTCATAAACTTTTCCCCTATGAGAGAAGTGATCAAATACGGATTTTAACCTAAATAACCTGGCCATCGTTATGTTACCCTCGTTCCTAACCTTTTTTTAACCTAAATTACCCTATATTAATAAAGCAGTCCTTGTATAAATAAATTAGACTTTGGTTAGATTTTTGCTTTGTGAAGTTACTAGAATTTCAAAGGCTTATCACTTTAGTACTAATTGATTTTACTAAAAGGATGCTAAAGAAGGTTCAAGTCGGTGATACAGTCAAGGTGAAGATCGAGAAGAGGGAGGGTTAAAGTTACCATACGGGTTACGAAAAATTAGGGTTAGAATAGCGCAGACATCCGAATCCATACTATCTTTCCACTTCAAGCAGAAGCTCTCTCATGTTCAAACCTGCTTACATCTTTGGGGTTGTTCATGATGATGAGGTCAATGAGCTTTTTCTTAAAATCCTCATTATATAAGCCTACCAGGGGGAGTGTGTAACCCAGTGTAGCTATACTGGTAAGGTAGTTGGCATAGGAAAGCAAGGCGACTTTATCTGCCAAATCTTCATACTGCCGGGAAAGCTCGGTAAAAATAAGGTCATAAAAGTAATTGGATGCGGCTTTCACCGTAGCAAACTGCCTTTCTTCTATCGCGCTAACTCCGAGATTAAAAGCCATGAATATTAGGTCACCTTTTTTACACATTTGTTCACTCCTAAATTACTTTTGAAGACCTTTTCTGCGCTCGATGTTTTTAACCAGGACCCGGTCGGTCATAGGTTTAACATCGATTTTCCTCTCAGTTCCCTGCTCTTGCTGCTAGAGGACTTTAATTAGATAAAGCAATATTCATGCCATTAAGGTAGAAAATTAAAATGGGCCTAGTCAATAATATTTCGTCATTAACCCAATGTAATAAGAATGTTTTTTTTCGCTTGATTATTGTCGATGGCAAGGCTCCTATGCGAATTTACACATCGCTTCTGTGGGATATTGCACAGTTGTGTATGCCTTTAAATGTTTCCTCGTTCACAACCCGCAATAAACATTAAATATAAAAAAGACCGGTATTTTTGGCATAGTTATTGCTCTTAGAAGTTGGAAAGGGCAACCGTATGCGTTTTGTGAAAAAGCGGAGTATGGATCTGCAGGCGAGGACGGGATTCGGGGAGATTAAAATCGAGCTCCTCTCTTTCTTATAGAGACCAGGGCTAGAGCTGACGGAGGTAAATTAAATGGAACTTGAGACCCTCCTGGAAATAAACGAGTATGCGGAATTTACGGAAAAGAGCGAAGGGACTTTTAATTCAGAAGACGGCTTCATCCCCGAGTTTACAGAAAAAGAAACCCGGTTTGAGTCGGAGGGCGCCCGGCCCGATGAGAATGAGGGGAAACAGGCTTTTAACAGTGAAGAGTACAGATTCCTATACACTTACTTCAAGGAGCTGGCAAGAGAATCTCTCTTAACCCCGAGAGAAGAGGTAGAGATTTCCACAAAGATAAAAAAGTGTCAGGCAAAGGTGAATGAAATAAGGACTCTCAGGGATAAGCTTTTGAAAGAAGGGAATGGCAACGATAGGGGAAACGAAAACCATAACGGTAAGAAAAAAGATTCGTCAAGACAAATAGGAAGACTTAATTCCCTCATGAAAACATATGCGAGCAAGGCACAAGGCTTGAGGGAGAGGTTCTTGAGGGGGAACTTAAGATTAGTGGTAAGTATAGCCAGGAAATATACGGGACTGGGTCTACCATTGTCTGACCTCATACAGGCAGGTAATTTGGGCTTGATTAGGGCGATGGAAAGATTTGACCCGGCCAAGGGATATAGGTTCTCGACATACGCCTCCTGGTGGATACGCCAGTCGATATCTAGAGCCATATCGACCCAGGCCAGGACAGTGAGAATACCGGAATATGTGCTGGAACAGGCAAGGAAGGTACACCGGGTTCGGTCGATTGTTCACGAAGATAAGGGAATAAAACCCATTCCCGGAGAGATTGCGGAAAAGACGGGGATTTCTGTTAAACATGTAAAGCGAATCTTAGAAGCGACCAATGAAATTGTTTACCTGGATTCACCGGTATTCGTGGAAGGGGAGAAAATAACCTTTCTAGATTTTGTGGCCGATGATCGGTCATCCGGTGCGGATTCGCTGATAGCAAAGGCAGAGCTGAAAGAGAGGGTTGACGAAGCCCTTTCATCGCTCACTGATAGGGAAAAAGAGATAATCAGAATGAGATTCGGGATGGATGATGATATCGTATATACGTTGGATGAGGTTGGGAAGAGGCTTAATCTCACCCGTGAGCGAATAAGACAACTCGAAGAAAATGCGATCAGAAAAATTGCGCGGTCCGAAAGAAGAGAAATACTGGAGAGCTTTTGTGAGTGATATTTTTTACGGGAAGAATGATAAACGACTAAGCACCGAATAATGTGGTAGCGTTTGCAATAGCCCGGATTTAATCAAACAGACACTGTAATTAGTGAGTCTTGCCGATTTCAATTGTCCGAATGTTACTCTGAATACCAAGCTAATAAATAAACTCCGTCGAACCATGGGTCTTTCAATCACCCTTCGTCGTAGTCTGTCCTGAGCCTTTCGGCTTAGCTCAAGATAAACTACGCCGAAGAACCCAGGGTGAAGGTATATTCTGTGAATTTTTCTTCTGTTTCATCGTGAGTGTTTCGACAAGCTGGATGAGCGGATTGACATCCGCTGGAAAGAGGCGTAAAAATCCGTTCATTCTGAGCGTAGTCGAAGAATGAACACGTCAATAAACCATATCCTTTGATTAAACTCAGAACAGGCTCATAGATATAGAAACTTCCTTTTGAATGGGACAAGAAGAATTCGGAGACAGCCATGTGCAAAGTAGTAGTCTTCTTGAGTAAATTTAATACGACAACGTCTGTTTGATTAAATCTAGATTAGTACAGATAAAAGCATACTTGTGGGAATTTCCACAGTGTTCTATGTGCATTATCTCACAGTTAAAGCGTGTATTGTTTTCTTCAAATCTAATCGGTTTATCTCTAACTTTCTGTAATCACTACATACTGAACAAAAGACCATTCCTGGCACGGCGGTTGCACATAATCGATTCTAAAAAATCCTACATAAGGAGGTAAGATACAATGAGAAAATTACTTGTATCAGTATTTGTAGCATCGGGACTCATTCTCACCGGAGCGAGTTCCTTTGCTTTGGAAGACCAGCCTCAGGGCGCCGAGACTGAGCAACAACAGATGGAGCAGCCCACTACCGACCATGAGGCTACTAAGCCCACCGAGATCAAGGGCGAAGTGACGAACGTCAAAGAAGATACTGTAGAGGTCAAAGACGAGTCAGGCATGACCCATTCGTTCAACACCACTGCATTGGAAAACGCGGACGAACTCAAGGCCAGCCCGCTTGAGCCCGGCGACATGGTCAAAGTGGAAATAGAGAACGGGGTGGCGACCTCCATCGAGAGGATGGAGGGGGATGACCAAGCCTCTTCTGAAGGTCTTTCCAAAGATGAGGGAGACATCTCTGCCGAGGGTACTGCTCAAGAAGATGAGCCCATGGGTGCTGATAGCGCAGAGCCGGGCATGAAAGAAGATGCTAGTTCAGCCGAAGTTACTTCCGAGACTGAAGGCCAGGAACCATTGGCTGAAGACGAACAGGGGGCTCAGGTAGCCGGAGAAGGGGAATATGTAGTGAAAGAGGGTGACACCCTGGCCGAGATAGCCGAGGAGCATCTTGGATCTCAAGATAAATGGATTGTCATAGCCAGGGCAAATGACCTTGAGAATCCCGATTCAATCCACGTTGGACAGCGTTTGACTATCCCATCGGAGTCAGAAATCCAGTCCGAGGAATTTGACCAAGAACAAGGTCTGGAGCAAGCACCGGAAGAAATGCGAAAAGACGAGCCGACAAAGGATGATTCCGAAAGCCCACTTGGAGACTACTAGGTTTATAAGAAACGCGGTATCGGGCCTAAAACCAAGAATGAAAAGTGAAAACATATAGGTCATCACACCACCATCCTTCCTCAGCAACCGTTGCGGCTTAGGCATGGTACCTAAGTCGCAACGGTCTAATAAAACCGGTCAAGATACTTCGAAGTGAGGTGAAAAAAAGATGAAACGGCTTTTTCTATCGTTGTTTTTGACTGCGGGTATTACCACCTTTGTTGGAATAGTTTCTTATGCCGAGACAGGGCCAGTAATGAACGGATTCTCTTCTGAAGTTGATACCAAAGATGAGGCTAAGTTTCTGACGGTCAAGGATGAAAAAGGTGACCAGCAACTCTTCAAGACGATTGCTCTTCTTAGATTCGACAGAAACGGGATGAAATTTGAAGTGGGGGAGGGGATCTCGAGAGAAAAAACGGAAACTATGATTGATTCCTCGGCACCAAATTCCACCCGAACAATAAGGTAGCTTAGCAGTTCAGGACTGCACACAATGTGCCCTCGATTTAGCCGATGGGATCAGGACGTTGCTACTGTAAGACCATATCCAGCACTGCTCTAGTACGGTTGATTGAACGAGAATTTGAATCGATAAAAATTAGGAGTAGTAATTTCTTCAGCGGCAATAAATGCTTGGGGTTTGATTTGAACTGCCAGTTTAGAGTTGATATACTAAATTTACAAACAGATGTAATGGTTATGTTTGGGTCTAAGTTTGACTAGACCCGGAGGATGGGAGCAATAGTATGCATAACCATTTTAACATTTTAGACCATCCAATTATCTTTACGTTTCCTAGACGGTTAACCCCGTTTTCATCTTGGCATGAACATATCCCTTTTGCAATGCTCTTGGTTGATATACTCAAGCCGAGGGCGATTGTCGAGTTAGGAACGCAATATGGGGATTCATATTGCGCTTTTTGTCAGGCTGTTCAGGAACTTGGTCTAAACACCCTCTGTTATGCTATCGACACATGGCAGGGAGATCCTCATACCGGGCCTTATAGCCCAGAGGTCTTAGCCCACTTGCGTGAACATCATGATCCCCTCTACGGTAGTTTTTCCCGTTTGATGCAGAGCACATTCGACGAGGCGCTAGAGCACTTTAATGAAGGAACCGTAGACCTTCTCCACATAGATGGTTACCATACATACGACGCGGTGAGGCACGATTTCGAGTCATGGCTGCCGAAAATGAGCGATTGCGGGGTCATTCTCTTTCACGACATCAATGTTCGGGAGCGCGACTTCGGGGTCTGGAGGTTATGGGAAGAGCTTAAGGGAAAATACCCTCACTTTGAGTTTCTTCATGGGCACGGCCTGGGGGTACTCGCTGTAGGGAGGGAGCAGCCGGATGCTTTTCAAAAACTACTAGCGGCCTCGCCGGATGAAGTTTTGAAGATTAGAAGATTCTTTTTCGACCTGGGATTGCGACTTAAGTCTAAAACAGAGTATCAAGCACAACTTGATGCTGAACAAAAGCGCTTTATGCAAGAGATAAATGAGCTTAAGGCCACTATGAGAGTCCAGGAAGGGTCATTAATAGAGAAGAATCAGCGATTAGAAAGGCTTATGGCTGAACAGAAGGGTTTGAATCACAAGATCGAGATTCTTCAGGCCTCTCTCCAAGAAAAAGAAGGAGAGGCAATCAGATTGGTCGAGGAACGGGAGCGGTTAACGGAGCGGATAAACCAGCTTGAGACCACTATACTGAACCAACAGCAAGAGATAAATGATAAGGTGGAGCAAGTTCAAGAGATGATTGAACTTATTAGACAGAAGGACAGGATTATTCAGGAGAAAGACAAACAAATGCTAGAGGGGGGTAGGATGAAAAATCCGCTGGTCAGCGTGATCATGCCTGCATATAACCATGAAAGGTATGTGGGCGAAGCCATAGAAAGCGTGCTCAACCAGACCTTCACCGACTTTGAATTTATCATAATAAACGACGGATCAACGGATAGTACCGATGAGATTGTACGGGGGTATAAGGACACCCGTATCCGCTATTACACCCAGGAAAATATGGATGCGCCTAACACCATCAACAGGGGAATCAATCTTTCTAATGGAAAATACATTTCTATAATTAAGTCAGACGATATTTACCATCCGGACCGGCTGGCCGTCCTGGTGGACACGGCGGAATCGAAAGATGCCCGCTTTATAGCCACCGACTTGATATTCATAGATGAGTCTTCCAAGGTCATCGAGGACCCATTATTCAAATACAATTCCTGGTATAACCGATTGAAATCAAAGTATTTGAAATCACAATCCCTAGAGGCGGTGTTTTTATCCGGAAATCTTGCCATCACAACGTCAAATTTCTTTTTCCATAATCAAGTGCCACTTGATGTAGGCTTTTTTAATTCCTACAGATTTACCCACGATTACGATTTTGTCTTACGCGCTCTAGCCAAGTACCCAGACAAATTCCACTTTCTGATAGACAAAAAACTACTTCTCTACAGGTTGCATGGTGAAAATACCGTCAAGGAATCCCCTCTAAAAAAACGAAAGGAGATGCTCAATATCCTCGCGGAGAGGGTACCAGATTTTATACAAAATAAAGAAGACAAAATTCTAGTAAGAAAAGCATTAGTAAAAATTAAAAAACAATACAACCGGATGGCCCGAGAAGTAAGGGTAATGAAAAATACAAAGAGCTGGAAAATTACTGCACCTCTTCGATTGCTGAATGAAAGGTATTTGAATTTAAAAAAGGTTTTGACCAAGAAATACAAGAAAATCAGAAGGAGTTTAAGTCGAGAAGATGGAAATAAGTATGCATTGAGGCAAAAAGGAAAAGCCGCTCATTCTTTCGACAAAAGAGCTAAGCAACAGAATGGTTATTTTGATTACTCATCTGAGATGAATAAGGGGAGGGATATTAACTTAACTCCTCTTTTACCTTATATTAAAACATTTGAAACAGACATTAGACTCATAGCCTTCTACTTACCTCAATTTCATCCTATACCGGAAAATGATGAGTGGTGGGGAAAAGGCTTTACCGAATGGACAAATGTAAAGAGGGCCGCTCCGAAATTTTTAGGACACTACCAGCCTAGGTTGCCAGGGGAGCTCGGTTTTTATGACCTCCGGTTTCCGGAAGTTCAAAAAAGACAAATAGAATTGGCAAAGCAACACGGAATTTATGGTTTCTGTTTTCATTTTTACTGGTTTGCCGGAAAGAGGTTGCTGGAGAGACCCCTGGAACAATTCCTATCCGACCCTGAAATGGATTTCCCTTTTTGTATCAATTGGGCTAACGAGAATTGGACCAGGCGATGGGATGGTAGAGATATGGATATCCTGATTGCCCAGGACCACTCACCTGAAGATGACATAGCTTTCATCAAATATGTCTCGAAGTATTTAAAAGACCGTAGATACATCAGGGTTCATAACAAACCTTTGTTGATTGTCTACAGGCCTGCCCTCTTACCGGATGCTAAGGAAACGGCAGAAAGATGGAGAGATTGGTGCCGTAAGAACGGAATAGGTGAAATATATCTTGCATTAACCCATTCCTTTGAGCACATCGACCCGCGCGAAATAGGCTTCGATGCCGCCATCGAGTTTCCGCCAAATACCTTTCCATTAAAGGACATTTCCGGTCAGGTTCAGCTAGTCAACGATGGATATCGGGGGCGGGTATTTGATTACAATCAGTTACTTAGCATATCGAGGGCTTACAATAAACCTCCCTACAAGAAATTCAGGGGAATATGTCCAGGTTGGGATAACGAAGCTAGGAGACCGGGCAGAGGCACAACTCTCATCAATTCAAGTCCCGAGGCTTACCAGGAATGGCTCAGAGACCTATGCGACTTTACGGTTAAAAACTTCGATCCGAATGAAAGATTGATATTTATCAATGCCTGGAACGAGTGGGCTGAGGGAGCATACCTCGAGCCAGATAGAAGATACGGATATGCATATTTGCAAGGTACCGCAGAGGTTCTCTCGGACTTCTCAAAGGAATCTCGGTCGTTCCCTGGTAGATGGAGGATTTTATTTGTGTCCCATGATGCTGCCAGAGGGGGTGCCCAATCTGTTTTTCTAAACATGATTTCTTGGTTCAAAAAACATACGGCCATCAACCTCAAGATTCTATCTTTTGAGGGAGGGATGTGGCTGCAAAGATTCAAGGAGCTTGGTCCGACCCTTGTATTGAATGATCTTAAAGAAAGAGGATTCACCGATGACGAATTAGCCCGCCATATCCGAGGGTTTTGCGGAGGCCCTATTGACCTTATTTATTGTAACTCCGCAGCTTCGGGCCGGGAATACCACCTGCTTGATTCGCTGGGCGCACCGATAATCACCCATTTCCATGAATTGGAGATGAGTATAAAACGTTACGCAGACGATTGTATTAAAGATGTCCTAAAGCATTCGGCGCACTTCATAGTCTGTTCTGGTGCAGTAAAGGAAAATCTGGTCAATAACCATGAGGTTGATGCATCCAAGGTTACTCTGATTTACTCCAGCATAAATCCCGATGAGTCCAGGCGGCTTTTAAGCAATAAGGAAAAACAGATATTGAGGAGGAAACTTGGGTTAAAGAAGAACGGCTTTCTCATTTTTGGCTGTGGCCTGGGCATGTCCTACCGCAAGGGTGGGGACCTTTTTATCGATGTGGCCCGTGCCCTCCGCAGAAGGGGTCTAGATAATTTTCATTTTTACTGGATAGGAGGTTTCGATAAGGGTCAAAGGGACAGCCAGTACGGACACTGGGTCGACCACCTTTCCGCCATGAGAAAAGAAGGTCTGGATAGATACGTGACCTTCCTGGGCCTAAAGGATAATCCGAAGGATTACTTCCAGGCAGGGGATGTTTTCCTCCTGCCGTCGAGGGAGGATCCCTTCCCACTCGTCGCCTTGGAGGCGGCCGAATGCGGTCTCCCTATTATCTGTTTTGCCGACGCCGGCGGAATGCCTGAATTTGTGGAGGCTGACGCCGGTTTCGTAGTTCCCTATGGGGATGTGGAGGCGGTGGCGGAGAAGATCGCGACTCTAATGGAGAACAAAGATTTGAGACGCCGGTTGGGTGTCCGGGCCCGGGAGAAGCTGCTCTCAGGTTTTACTATTGATCAAACGACTCCACAAATTTTATCCGCGTGCCGCCAGGTGGCGCAAAAAAAGCCAGCCGTATCGGTCATCGTTCCCAACCATAACCATGCAAGGTATCTTCCAAGGCGTCTGGACAGTATTTTTGCCCAAACCTTCAAGGACTTCGAGGTCATCCTCCTCGACGACGCCTCTACCGATAATAGCATGGAGATACTGGAGAGATACAGAAGCCGTGCGGATGTTCAGGTTGTCAGAAATGAGGTAAATACCGGGTCGCCGTGCAAGCAGTGGCTCAAGGGAATCGACCTCGCCAGGGGCGATCTCTTGTGGATTGCCGAATCAGACGATGCCAGCGAGCCTCAGTTCCTTGAGACTCTTATCCCCGCCTTCCAAAACCCAGAGGTTAAGCTGGCCTATGCCGACTCCCTTGTCATCGATGAAAATGACAGAGCCATGGGAGATTATGTAAATTGTGAATACCTGACCTCCCTTTCTAAAACCAAGTGGAAGAAGAGCTATCAGGTTTCGGCAACGGATGAAATCAATGATGGCTTAGGAGTCAAGAACACAATCCTGAATATCAGCGCCGTCCTCTTCAGGAGGTTCAAATTTGGTGAGGAGTTTAGAAAGACCATAGAAGGCATGCGCATCGCCGGGGACTGGTATTTTATAGTCCATGCGATTAAGAATGGCAAAGTACATTACCAGGCCAAGAAACTCAATTACCACAGAAGGCATTCAGAAAGTGTTATCGGCAAGACCGTATCGGAGAAGAGAATAGAGGACTTTTTCCGGGAATTCCACATGGTCCAAGAATTCATAGTACAAAATTATGAACTAAAAGACAGTTTTAGAGAAAGATGGGAGAGCTATTTACGAAACCTATGGAATGACTTTTGCCCGTCCAGGCCATTCGAGGAGCTGAAAAGGTATTATCCTTTGGATGAGATGAAGGAAAAGCTTCTTTTAATCTCTTCCAAGAGCGTTAAGTATAGCAATAACTTGATAACGCGAGCAAAGAATGAAGCGAGCGTATGGGCAAACTCTGGATATTATGAGGTAGCTGAGCAATGGATGCATGTCTTTTGGAGTGAAGATAGCGATTTTAGGACGCTTTTCGGACAGCTAGATTTAACTACGGTGTTAGAATTAGCTTGTGGTCACGGAAGGCATTCTGAGTATATCTTAAAACATTATGCTTCGGCAATTGGCAATATGATTTGTATGGATGTGAATGATTCGAATATAGAATTTTGCAAAGAAAGACTCAAAGATAGGAAAAATGTTAAAGTTATCAAGAATAATGGCATAGATTTTTACCCAATAAACGATAATTCTGTTTCTTCGATATTTTGCTACGATGCAATGGTTCATTTCCATAAAGACGTTGTAGCGTCTTATCTTAAAGATACGTATCGAGTATTAAAACCTGGTGGCAAAGCGCTCTATCATCACTCAAATTTTTCCAAAAGCCTACATACACATTTTGGACAAAATCCCCATGCCCGAGCATTTATGACACAGGAATTGTTTAAAGAAATGTGTCACCAAGCAGGCTTGGAGATTTTGCAACAAAAAGTGATTCATTGGGGAAATGAAAAGGATCTTGATTGTATTTCACTTCTAGGGAAGCCCACAGATAATAAGGATTTAGTGCAGAGAAGGATTGTCCATAAGGTCGCTCGGCCAATTATTGTATATAACATGGGTAAAGTAGGTTCTCGGTCAGTATATGAGACTCTCGTCGATTTAAATCTTGGGGTTAAAGTCCACCATGCCCATGTACTGGAGGAACTTGACAGCATGGCCGAAACAATAAAAAGAGAATTTGCCAATCCAGTAAATTCTCTCGCCGTTATCGAGCAAGGGAAGCGCTTGCGGCAGTCTATAGATAAAGAGCCGGACAAACAATGGGACATTATAACCCTTGTCCGCGACCCGGTGGCACAGACCGTTTCGCGCTTCTTCCAGAGCATAGAGGAAGTAATCCCTGATATCCGCCAGCGGTTGGAAAACAATGCCGTCCAAATCGAAGAGATTTTCGATGTATTCATAAATAAGTGGCCACGCTACCCAGCTCTTATTTGGTTTGATACTCAATTCAAGACTGTCTTTAATATCGATGTGTTTTCTAAGCCATTCCCCAGAGAAAGCGGCTATGAGATTTTAAAAAATGAGCGTTTTTATGTACTTATAATCAGGCTTGAAAATCTGGATTCCTGTGCACAAAAAGCATTTGAAGAGTTCTTGGGAATACCAGGCTTGAAGTTGAAAAAAAGTAATTTAGGTGCTCATAAGTGGTATAAAGATACATACCAACAATTTCTCTCAAATATTATACTGCCGGATGAGTACCTTGATCAGATGTACAATTCAAAATTAGCACAACATTTTTATTCAGAAGAAGAAATCAGGGCTTTTCGAGCAAAATGGACTCAACGCTAGAGTATCGATGTAAAGCTTCCTGAGGGATTTAGTGACAAACTCAAATTCCCTTAAAAGATTGTAGACCAGGTTCTTTCCAAAATGTAACTGGAAAACAATTTCCAATATCAGAATATAAATACAACTGTGTTTATTTCTCTTCAGATCAGTTTTAATTCAGGGAGCGAAGCAAGCGGCCGAGCCAGCGGATGGGCGCGGTTATCCTCCAGCTCCAGCTATCCAGTATGTCCGGGGATACCCGGAGAAACCGTGGTGGGACTATTATGCCCTTGGGACGTTTGTAATTGCCGGATTTCGCCTCTTCCGTAACGTGTTTGAATAGGTCTATATACTTCTGCGCCACATCTTCGATGCCGTATCCGCTACTTTTAATCATGCTGTACGCTTGCAAAGACATATGCCGACGTAAATTTAGGTCCTCTTTGAGTGTGGCTATACGCTCTGCAAACATATTAATGTCTCCCACCGGCACCTTGTACCCCTGAACACCGTTCTCGATCAGGTCCTGTATTCCGCTGGGTATGTCGGTGACTACCGGAACACAACCTTGAGCCATGGCTTCGAGGAGGGAAACCGGTGTTCCCTCGAATCTTGAGGTTAATATAAAGAGGTCCTTTCCTGAGAGTATTTCCGGAACCCGGTCGTTCGGCACCGCCCCTAGAAAGTTAATCACATTTTGACCGGCAGCCCTTCTGCATTCGTCCATTAATTTTTTCTCATGAGGCCCATTGCCCATGATGGTGAGTTTAAACGGTACTCCCCTCATCTGTAATAAGGCTAAAATCTTCGGTATATCCAGGATTCTTTTCTGATACTGAATCAGGCGACCGGCGTAAACTAACTTTATGGGCCGGTTATCATCCGGAGGTCGTTCCGGGAACTTCTCCGGGATGCGGACCCCGTAAGGGATTGTGAAAAGCCTTTTTGAGAATGTCTCGTCGAACCCGGCGACCTTGTCCCGTATAGCCCGGCTGACCGCTACTATGGCGTCCCAGTAACGACCGAGCCTGATAACGGCGTCATAATGAGCGCGGGCATCGCTGTGCACGACCCCAACAATCTGTATCCGGCCGGAAAGCTTAGGGCAGATAGAGGAGTGTCCAAAGTCATAGTTAGGCAGGTAGATGCAGGGAGACTCTTGCTCTAGATAGTTCTTAAGTGCCTTCCAGTGGGATTTCCAGTATGTATTGCGTTTAACCCTTACCGGCAGTATCTCAAACGGTATGCCCGGTGTCAGCGGCACCTCGATGCCCGGGTAATATTTGCGACGGTCCGTCTGGGTCAATAGTATCTTGGCCTCGATGCCGCGCTTCAAAAGCTCTCGGGCCAAGTTGGCGGAAAATGCGTTTATCCCATTCAGATGCCATCGGGGGGATGTCATTATTACTTTGAAGCACATTTTCCTCGATTATCTAATAACTATTGATTTAAGGGTTAGATGCTTGAGTTAAGTATGTCCTAATATTACCTAGATTTTCCATTTATAAAAATCTAATGGCTTTTGAATCTCCCTCTAAACATCTGGGTACGGCATCAGTATAACGGGGTCATCTTCTAGTCTTAATGGCTGATTACGAGCCAGCGTCCCCCATGAAGGCAAATAAAATTTGGTATAATTTTTACAGGATCAGGGAGTTTAGAACCCATAAGACCCGGTTATGATAGACCCGGAAGAATGACGAAGCCGAAATTGAGAAGAGAAGGGTTAGCGCTGGCTCTAGTTTTACTTATCGGTCTTTTTCTTAGGTTGTATGACCTAGGCGGCGAGAGTGTCTGGCTGGATGAAGCCTTCTCGATTCAAATGGCCAAGTCAAATCTATCCGGTGTTATCGAGGCTACTACCGAGGATACTTATCCCCCCCTATACCCTATACTTTTGCATTACTGGGTTGGTTTTTTTGGAGACTCTGAATTCTCTACCCGGTTTATGTCCGTCCTATTCGGTTTCTTGGCGGTACTGATGATCTACAAGGTGGGCGTCCTGGTTTCGGACAGGGAGACCGGAATACTAAGTGCCCTGATCCTGGCCTTATCCAATTTTCATATTTACTACTCCCAGGAAGCAAGAATGTACAGCTTGATGGTCCTGCTCACCCTGGCCTCAATGTATTTCTTCCTGAGAATGTTAAAAAGCGAGGGTAGGGCAGATTCGATCGGTTATGTACTGTCAAGCTCTCTATTGATGTACACCCATATTTACGGCTTTTTCATAATAATTGCACAGAATATTTATTCATTTACTGATCTCATATTACAGAGGAAAGACTCTAAACTAAATTTGAAGAAATGGATTCTGCTACAGCTTATATTAGTCGTCCTATTCTCGCCCTGGGTTACGGTTTTTATGGAACAGGTGATACGAGCACAGAGCGGAAAGAGAATAGGCTGGATACCGGTGCCTTCGGTCGAGAGTATTATTAACTCCTTTAAGCTGTATTCCGGTTCTTATCTGTTGCTGTCTCTTTTTCTGGGGATGTCTTGCTTTTCGTTGTTGGGGTTCAAAAAATTCCGCGGAAGGATGGATTGGAGAGACCTGTTTGCGTCTGTCCGGAGCTACAGGTGGAAAATCTATCTGTCGAATATGAAGACAGGTTATTTTTTATTGGTATGGTTATCTTGCCCCGTTATTTTGCCTTTCCTGATTTCTAAATTCGTTACCCCTATCTACTGGTATAGATACACAATCGTTTCCTCGTTAGCCTTTTATCTGTTAGCGGCGATGGGAATAAGAAACCTCGGGCCAAGGCTCAAGTTTGCCGTAATCGCCCTGGTTGTCCTGGGATCCCTGGAGAATGTTTGGGAGGGTTATTCCGCTGTTAACAAAGAACGTTGGAGAGAGATGGTAGATTATATCGACACTAACGCCAGCGAGGGGGATTTGGTGCTTTTCAACGCGAACTATGCCCAGATACCCTTTGATTACTATTCTAAAAGAACCGACCTGGTCAAGAAACCATTCCCGGAAGAAACTAATATAGTGGATGAGGACAGCGTAAAAAAGCTCGATTCTAGTGTCAAAGATTATAACCGGGTGTGGGTGGTTCTGGCCCACAGCTACGATTCCCAAGGCCTCATCAAGAAGAGCTTAGACCAATCCCATAATTTATTGTCGAGCCGGGAATACATCGGCATGAGCTATGCCAGCAATGACGAACATCATAAAGTAGAGGCGAGCCTATTCGAGAAAAGGTGAGAAGATTCGCCTATTTCTCGGTGTCATGAATCTCTTGATTCTCTGAATATGGATTGATTTGTCAGTAAAAATTATAGTAAGTTCGATATTCGTTGTTTTATACCTCCGTCGTTATCACCCTTATTACCCTGCCTATTATGCGGAGCTCATCCCTTTCCAGCGCTTCGAGTGGGAATACCTTCTCTTTGTGCATCGGATTATCCGGTTTTAAGATTATTTTTTGATAATCGATGTAAACCCTTTTAACCGTGGCCCCGATGTAGGGAACCTCCAATAGATAGGCCTTGCCGTCGATGATGTCCTTCTGGTTCATATCTACAAATACGACAGACCCGTCCGGGATATTGGCTTCCATACTGTCGCCCCTAACCCTTACCAGGAGTATGTGGTCCGAGAGCCATCTTGCCTTTACCGGGACCCAGTCTATAGGCTCCGGTGAAGAGTAATTCCGGAGAGCCTCCCCGGCATCGGCTTCGTTATAAACCGGGGCGAGCACAATTTCCTCCTTGGCATAATGCCCGATATTGTGACCCGGCTGCCAATGCCTTAGGTCGTCTGAATTAAAAGGGTGTGATTCAGCTACCGGGGGATAATCGCTTTCCGCTGAAATGGCTTTATTCTTAAACATTTCGCCCAGGCCACTCCGTAACCACTCAGGATTTACTCCAAAAGCCTGTTCTATGAGCAGAAAAAGACGCTCGGTGACCGGGGTCCTTCCCTTTTCTATGTTCGAGATATAACTCCGGTTATACCCAATCGCCGAGGCAAATTCCTCTTGGTTTTTGTTTAAATGTTGCCTTAATAACCTTATCCTCACCCCATTTTGTTTATTATCCATATTTTCTCCTTGACAATGTTATTATGATACTATATATTAGTTAATAATTAACTTTTGTCAAGCTATAAAGTTTATAATGAACACTTTATTAACCAATAAATTATACAGGTTAGACTGCCTCGATGTAAAACCAACGCCGGGTTTTAGCCGTGTAAGAAAAACACAGACGGGGGTGTAAATCTTATGGGTGAGCTACTAAGTAGTGCGACTACGGGTTTTCTTGACCGTAAGAGGGTCCGAGGACGAGAGGTGAAGAGATGGTTCCGGGCCATCCTCTTTCTGATTGCCTTATGTCTAGCTGGAATGGATTCCGCCGATTTCAGGGTTTTCGTCCTGACAAAGGTTCTCGCCGTGCTTATGATTCTCATCGTATATGTGGAAGGCAAGGGCTCCTGGAAACAAAGGGAAACGGCGTCTATAAGGGATGGATACATGGGTAAACCATTGAGGGGTTCTCATGTAGGGGCCTTGCAGATCTTTGAGAGGAGGAGATCCGTTCCCTGCTCGTATTCGTTCAAACGATTGGACAGGGATGAAAAGGTCGACCTGGTTGGCAGGCTGGTTTTTCCGAGGACGAGAATAGAAAAAGACCGGCTCTATCAGTAAGGTCGTAAAATCTAGAGAATAAACCTCCAAATAACCAACGGAGGATGAAAAATATAGCAAGGATTTTATTTATCTATTCATCATACTTGTCCAAAATAAGAGATTGCTTCGTCGCCAAAACAAAGCGGCAATGACAGCAATTATCACTTCGCTCACTGGGGGAGTTTGTCCTGGTCTTGACGAAGGGGCCATGGTTCGACGGAGTTTATGCTGAGCTTGCCGAAGCGCTCACCATGATGGCAGATTTAAAACTCGTGGCAATACCATCTAAAGGCCTTGTTTTACCAATTTGAAACTCTAGTTCTAATTATTTTGGACAGCAGCGTCTATTCATCTTTCCGAGTTTTAGCTAAAAAACCGAGGCACCCATCAGTTATACTCCACGATAGTTTTCTCTAAGCTAGGTGTTGACCGTTTCTTGCGGCATACGCCGGAAGGTCAGGTGATACCACAGATATCATCAATGAGCACATAGTATAGGCGTGGCCTCTAGGGGTGGAGCTACTAAGCAACCCACGATTAGGCTTGTCTGAGGATGCGAAAAGTCTACTAAGCTCAGTGGCTTCTACTTCTTTACCCATCTATACTATCTAATCTTGACATAGAAAAAGAGATGCTTAAAATAATTTTGCTCAATATTTTTAATTTTCTTTCTGATTTGTCCTTGACAAGAATTAACGCATAAGTATAATTTTATTCTTCCCTCGAGAAGTATAAAGCTTACTCAAGCTACAAGTTCTTTGAAAATTAAATAGCAGACGCAGGCGGGCGAAGAAGGAGCAGGCGATTCAATTTAGGTTTACATGAAGAGTTTGATCCTGGCTCAGAGCGAACGCTGGCGGCGTGCTTAACACATGCAAGTCGAGCGCAGGCATTTTGGGGGCAACCCTGGGATGTGCTGAGCGGCGGACGAGTGAGTAATACGTGGATAACCTACCTTTTAGATTGGGATAACTCTGGGAAACTGGAGCTAATACCGAATAAGACCACGGTGTCTACGGACACTGGGGTAAAAGGCGGCTGGGCAACTGGCTGTCACTAATAGATGGGTCCACGTCCCACCAGGTAGTTGGTGAGGTAATGGCTCACCAAGCCTAAGACGGGTAGCTGGCCTTAGCGGGTGGTCAGCCACACGGGGACTGAGACACGGCCCCGACTCCTACGGGAGGCAGCAGTGGGGAATATTGGGCAATGGGCGAAAGCCTGACCCAGCGACGCCGCGTGGGGGAAGAAGGCCTTCGGGTCGTAAACCCTTGTTAGGGGGGACGATGGGCAAGTGAGCTAATACCTCACGTGCTTGACGGTACCTCCAAAGAAAGCCCCGGCTAACTCCGTGCCAGCAGCCGCGGTAATACGGAGGGGGCAAGCGTTGCTCGGAATTACTGGGCGTAAAGGGTCCGTAGGCGGCTCTGTAAGTTAGATGTGAAAGCTCAGGGCTCAACCCTGAAATTGCATCTAAAACTGCGGAGCTAGAGTCCAGAAGAGGTCGGCGGAATTCCCGGTGTAGCGGTGAAATGCGTAGATATCGGGAGGAACACCAGCGGCGAAGGCGGCCGACTAGTTTGGGACTGACGCTGAGGGACGAAAGCGTGGGGAGCAAACCGGATTAGATACCCGGGTAGTCCACGCCCTAAACGATGGATGCTAGGTGTGGGGGTGTAAATCTCCGTGCCGAAGCTAACGCATTAAGCATCCCGCCTGGGGAGTATGGTCGCAAGGCTGAAACTCAAAGGAATTGGCGGGGGCCCGCACAAGCGGTGGAGCATGTGGTTTAATTCGATGCAAAGCGAAGAACCTTACCAGGGTTTGACATGTTGGCTTAAGCCTACGTGAAAGCGAGGGGTGGTGTGGAGCTTGCTTCACACAGCCAACACAGGTGCTGCATGGCTGTCGTCAGCTCGTGCCGTGAGGTGTCCGGTTAAGTCCGGTAACGAGCGCAACCCTTATCCCTAGTTGCCAGCATTGAGGTGGGCACTCTAGAGAGACTGCCGGCGACAAGCCGGAGGAAGGTGGGGACGACGTCAAGTCATCATGGCCCTTATGTCCTGGGCTACACACATGCTACAATGGCGGACACAACGGGTAGCGAACCTGCGAGGGGGAGCTAATCCTATCAAAGTTCGTCTCAGTTCGGATTGCAGGCTGCAACTCGCCTGCATGAAGCTGGAATCGCTAGTAATCGCGGATCAGCTACGCCGCGGTGAATACGTTCCCGGGCCTTGCACACACCGCCCGTCACACCACGAAAGTCGGTTCTACCCGAAGTGGCTGGGCTAACCCCTGAGCTAGTCGAAGGGGAGGCAGGCTCCGAAGGTAGGGCTGGTAATTGGGGTGAAGTCGTAACAAGGTAGCCGTAGCGGAAGCTGCGGCTGGATCACCTCCTTTTTTACGGAGTAAGCGTTGCTTCTTTGGATAGCCTTCTGTGTCTGCTATTAAATTTTGGTGCTCTCGGCCCCATTGCAGATTTCGGATTTGGGATTGCGGAATAAAGGTTATTGAATCCGAGGTCCGCATTCTGAAATCCGAAATTGATTGCGGCGTTGCCGCAAAACGTTCTTTGACAATTATATATTGTGCTGGGTAAATCCCGTGAGATAGAAAGAGCTTATCTCATGGGATAAATCGAAGCGTGCTTTAGAGAAAAAGGTGAGGATTCTCATGCCTCGCAGTTAAGTTATGTAGGGCAGATGGTGGATGCCTGGGCAGCGGACGGCGAAGAAGGACGTAGCAAGCTGCGATAAGCCTCGGGGAGCTGCTAAGCAAGCTGTGATCCGGGGATATCCGAATGGGAGAACCTAACTGAGCAAACCTCAGTTATCTTAGGGTGAATCCATAGCCCTAAGAGGCGAACGGAGGGAAGTGAAACATCTCAGTACCTCCAGGAAAAGAAATCAATCGAGATTCCCTTAGTAGCGGCGAGCGAACGGGGAGTAGCCTAAACCGGTGGGACGGAAGTCCGACCGGGGTTGTGGGGCGCAGTGGGGATGACCCGGGGAAGGCGGTGTAATGAGCCGCTTGCGCGATAGGTGAACCGGGCTGGAAAGCCTGACCATAGAGAGTGATAGTCTCGTAGCCGAAATTGCGTGTAATTCTCTGATTGCGCACCCGAGTACCTCGGCCCACGTGAAAGGTTGAGGGAATCTGGGAGGACCATCTTCCAAGGCTAAATACGTGCCGCTGACCGATAGTGAACAAGTACCGTGAGGGAAAGGTGAAAAGAACCCCGGTGAGGGGAGTGAAATAGAACCTGAAATCGTCTGCCTGTAACCAGTGGAAGGGCTATATCTATGGGGCAACCCATGGAGACGCTTGACCGCGTGCCTTTTGCCTAATGAGCCGGCGAGTTATCTTCGGTGGCAAGGCTAAGCCGAGAGAGGTGAAGCCGTAGCGAAAGCGAGTCTGAAGAGGGCGAATAGTCGCTGGAGATAGACCCGAAGCGAGTCGATCTATCCATGGCCAGGGTGAAGCAGGGGGAAAACCTCTGTGGAGGCCCGAACCGGTCAGGGGTGAAAATCTGTCGGATGAGCTGTGGATAGGAGTGAAAGGCTAATCAAGGCTCGTGATAGCTGGTTCTCCCCGAAATATATTGAGGTATAGCCTTACGTGATGGCGGGCGGAGGTAGAGCACTGGTTGGGCTAGGGAGCTGAAAGGCTTACCAAACCCAGTCAAACTCCGAATGCCGCCTTGCTTAGCGTAGGAGTCAGTCTGCGGGAGATAAGTCCCGTGGGCGAGAGGGAAACAGCCCAGACCGTCAGCTAAGGCCCCCAAATTCGGGCTAAGTGGGAAAGGATGTGAATTCGCTGAGACAGCCAGGAGGTAGGCTCAGAAGCAGCCATCCTTGAAAGAGTGCGTAACAGCTCACTGGTCGATGCGAGTTCGCGCCGAAAATGAATCGGGGCTCAAGCCCGGTGCCGAAGCTACGGATGTTTAGTCGTTAGTCTTTAGTCGTTGGTCTTTAGACGAACAGCTAATGACCAATAGCCAACGACTAGATGTGGTAGGGGAGCGTTCCCAGAGGGGTGAAGGATTACCGTAAGGAGGTCTGGACTTCTGGGAAGTGAGAATGCCGGCATGAGTAGCGATAAAGGTGGTGAGAATCCACCTCGCCGTAAGCCCAAGGGTTCCTGGGGAAGGCTCGTCCGCCCAGGGTAAGTCGGGACCTAAGGTGAGGCCGAGAGGCGTAGCCGATGGAAAACGGGTTAATATTCCCGTACCACACAGTTGGAGTGAAGGGGTGACGAAGGAGGGCAGGTCGGCCGGGTAATGGACTGCCCGGTTCAAGCTGGTAGGAGGAGGGGACAGGCAAATCCGTTCCTTCATAACTCCGAGAAGCGAGTACGAGGGGCGTAAGCCCCACAAAGCGGCTGATCCCATACTTCCAAGAAAAGCCTCTAAGCGATGAAGGCTGTGTGCTCGTACCGTAAACGGACACACGTGGGCGAGTAGAGAATACTAAGGCGCGTGAGAGAAATTTGGCCAAGGAACTCGGCATATTAGCCCCGTAACTTAGGGATAAGGGGTGCCCATGGTAGGTGTAGGTCTTAGCGGCTGAAGCCGAGATGGGTCGCAGCGAAGCGGCGGTGGCGACTGTTTACTAAAAACACAGGGCTCTGCGAAGGCGAAAGCCGAAGTATAGGGTCTGACGCCTGCCCGGTGCCGGACGGTTAAGGGAAGAGGTTATTGTGCCTTCGGGCATGAGAAGCTTTGAACCGAAGCCCCGGTAAACGGCGGCCGTAACTATAACGGTCCTAAGGTAGCGAAATTCCTTGTCGGGTAAGTTCCGACCTGCA
>FWPU01004415.1_pt1 | contig 32828 bp, 34 predicted proteins | sample 2228361 | NCBI WGS metagenome assembly FWPU01 (sample SAMEA103939777, study PRJEB20133) | metagenome
TGGATTTAATAGCTGGACAAAAAGAAAAAAACTTCTTTAAATGAACTTTCCTTAAAATTATTTGTTTTCCTGGTTGTAACCTTAAGTTGCATGAACAATTAGCTTTGGCTAATTTTTCAATCAAATAATTCAAATTCTTTCCAAAAAAATAAATAAGGAGAAAGTATGTCATTAAAAGTTGGAGATAAAGCACCTGACTTTACCCTATTCGATCAGGATGCTCAACAGGTTTCATTAAATCAGTTTAAAGGTAAAAAAATTGTTCTATCGTTTTTCCCGTTTGCAAACACATCAGTTTGTACCAAAGAGATGTGCACATTCAGAGATGAGTTAAAAGAATATGAATCATTAGATGCTCAGGTTATAGGAATTAGTGTTGATAGTCCTTTTGCTTTAAAACTTTTTAAAGAAAAAAATAATTACCAGTTCCCATTATTAAGTGATTTCAATAAGGTAGTTTGCAATCAATATGGTACATTGGGTGTTTTTGTGCCCGGGAAATATGACTATCAGGGAGTTTCCAAAAGGTCAGTTTTTGTTTTAGATCGTGATGGAATAATTCAATACATCGAAATCCTTGATAATCCGGGCATTGAACCAAATTATAATGCAATAAAAGAAACTCTTGAGAAAATCAAATAGAGGTTCGAATGCTGGAAGAAGGTAAGAAAGCTCCCGATTTTACTTTGCCTGATCAGGATGGAAATAAAGTTAAACTTAGCGACTTAAAAGGAAAGTATGTTGTATTGTATTTCTATCCGAAAGATGATACTCCCGGGTGCACAAAAGAAGCTTGCAACTTCCGTGACTCATTCCCGAAATTCAAAAATATTGATGCTGTGATTTTAGGTGTTAGTCCCGATAGTGTTGCTTCGCATAAAAAGTTCGCAGAAAAATATAAATTACCATTCAGACTTTTAGCTGATGAAGATAAAAAGGTGGTGGAGAAATATGGCGTTTGGAAAGAGAAAAGTTTGTACGGGAAAAAATATATGGGAGTTGAAAGAACCACTTTTGTAATTGCACCTGATGGTAAAATCAAAAAAATATTTCCAAAGGTGAAAGTTGATTATCACCATAAAGAAGTATTAGAAGCATTGAAAGATTAGTATGGTATATATAACAAGAAGAGAAACTTTTGCTGCAGCACACCGTCTTTTTAAACCCGAATTGTCAGACGATGAGAATCATAAAATTTTTGGTAAATGCAGTCATCCGAATTGGCACGGACACAATTATACTCTTGAAGTTGTTGTGGCAGGCGAAGTAAATTCCGAAACAGGATTTCTGCTGGATATAAAGAAGTTGAAAGAGATTATTCATAAATATGTAATTGATAAAGTTGATCATAAAAATCTGAATCTCGACACAGACTTTATGCAGGGAATAATTCCCACTTCTGAAAACATTTGCATTGCAATATGGAATCAGCTGAAAGATAAAATTCCTTCAGGCAAATTGTTTTCAGTAAAATTATATGAAACAGAAAATAACTATTTTGAATATCGTGGTGAATAGTAATGAATAACGAAAAATTTGAATCGCTTGTAAGAAACATCCTTATCGAGATTGGTGAAGATCCTAACCGTGAAGGATTACTCTCAACTCCTAAACGCGTGGCAGAAGCATATAAATTTCTTACAGCCGGCTACGAGAAAGATATCGAAGAGGTTCTGAACAATGCCATCTTTACTGAAAAATATGATGAAATGGTTTTGGTTAAGAACATTGATTTCTACAGTATGTGTGAACATCATATGCTCCCGTTTTATGGTAAAGTGCATGTTGCTTACATACCAAATGGAAAGATTGTCGGACTTAGCAAAATTCCAAGAATAGTTGAAGTCTTTGCAAGAAGATTGCAGGTTCAGGAAAGAATGACACAGCAAATTGCAGATACACTTGAAAAATATCTGCAACCGATTGGTGTTGCAGTAGTTTCTGAAGCATATCATATGTGTATGATGATGCGCGGTGTTGAAAAACAGAATTCATCTGCCACAACAAGTGCTATGCACGGAGTTTTTAAAGATGATGCTAAAACCAGAAATGAATTTATAAACCTTGTGGGAATCAGAAATCTTTAATGAATAAATCCGATGGAATCTGGATAACTGGTGCCAGCAGTGGAATCGGGAGAGCTACATCTGCTGAATTTGCGAAAGTTGGTGGTAAAGTCTTTGCTTCGGCAAGAAGAACAGTTGAACTGGAACGACTTAATTCAGAACTTGAAAAAGAAAATCACTCCGTTGAAATTTTCCCCTGCAATGTTGCTTCATATCAGAATGTAGAATCGGTATTTAAAAAAATATCTTCCAACAGTAAAATTGATTGTCTGGTAAACAATGCAGGTGTTACCACATTTAAACTTGCCGAGGAAAATTCAATAAATGAAATTAACGATATCATAAGCACTAATCTTCTGGGCTCAATTTATACTATTAAAGTCGTTCTACCTCATATGATTGCAAATGGTGGAGGGACAATCATAAATGTTCTTTCCGTTGTTGCAAAAGCTGTTTATACGAAAAGCTCGGCTTATACTGCTTCCAAGATGGGTTTGCTTGGTTATACAAATTCATTGCGGGAAGAAGTCCGGCAGCATAACATTAGAATTATAAATATTCTTCCCGGTGCAACTGAAACTCCAATGTGGCCTGCAAAATTAAGGGATCTGCATTCTGAAAAAATGATGACTTCGGAAGATGTTGCGAGGATAATTGTCTGGGCTTATTTGCAAAAAGGAAATGCAGTTGCCGAAGAAATAGTTGTTCGTCCGATTACCGGTGATTTAAAATAAAATGTCACCCTTCGATAAAATCTGGGGTGACATTGTTAGGAGAGAGACGCTATGAGTAAACTAATCTAAATCCCGGTGCCTGTGTATTTTCATTTGCTTTCTATCTTTCATCCCAAACTCGGGTTTCATTTCACGCCATATTTTTTTCTGATTATCATCCAGTAATTCATATATATCCATCTGATGATTTGCTCTCTCAGCAGCCATTGTGTTTTTTATCTCACTGATTTCCTTTGTCAGTTTAAGAAAATCACTGCGGTTAAGTTTTTCGCTTCGTCTCAGTGCATTAAGCTCAACCTCTTTTTTCTCGAGGTTCGCTTTCAGGTCAATCATTTTTTTCTGGTGACTTATTCTCAAATCCTCAATTTTGGATTTTTGAGTATCCGTCAGATTTAATCTTTCCTCTATCTTATCACGCATTTTTTCGCGCATCTTCATTCGCTCCATCTGAGCAAATGAATCACTAATTAAACCGATAGCAATTATTGCTGCCATTGCTAAAATGAGTTTTGTTTTCATAGTCCAATTTCCTTTCTTTTATTTGTTTTGTCCTTTTGACATTTATAAAATAGTTTTGGTTTAAAGAATAATTCTTTAAACCAAAATACCTTTCCTGATGTCAAACAACTGAAAAAGTTTAAAGTATGCAGGAAGAAAACAACGATTTTGAACTGATAAAAAAATTTCTTGATGGAGATGAATCTGCATTCAACAGATTAATCCTGAAATATCAGGAAAAAATTTATCTGCTTGCACGTAGAATGACAGGTAATCATCACGATGCCGATGATGTTGTTCAGGAAGTTCTGATGGTTCTTTATAAAAAGTTAAATACATTTGAATTTAAGTCATCTTTTTATACCTGGCTCTATAGAATTACAATGACAAGAAGTTTAAACTATATTAAACGCCGCAGCTTAAAGGAATTTCTTCCATTGAGCGGACTGAAATCCAAAATGAATGACAATAACGATCCATTAATTTTAGTTGAGAATAAAGAAAGTATTTTGAGACTTGAAAAATCATTGCAGAAAATTCCGGTTAAACAAAGAGAAGTTTTTATTCTCAGAAATTTTGAACAATTAGATTATGATGAAATAAGTAAAATTACAGGTACTTCGGTTGGTGCGTTAAAGGCAAATTATTTTCACGCAATAAATAAATTAAAGGATATATTGAAAAAATGAAGAGAACAGATAATCTATCTGATCTGATATTCCGGTTTTTTGATGGTGAGCTAACCTCAGATGAAAAAGAAATGCTTTTAACTGAACTTAAGAGAAATGAAAAACTAAAAGACGAATTTGACTCAGTTAAAAATATATTTGAGCTTCGATCTGCCACCAGGAACATAAAGGTAAGTGAAGAATATCTTTCATCAATTCTTCCTAACTTCAGAGGAAAGCTTGATAGCGTTGAGAAAAATCATTCACTCAATCCAAGGTTAGTTTTTGTTGTTTTGATTATAGTGACTGCTCTGAGTATTTTCATATTAATTCCTGATGAAAATGAGAAAGTAATCACCAGTTTTTCAGATATTCCTGATGAAGAATTAGTTCAACACCTTTCAATGGACATTACAGATTTATTGCAGGGAGAAAAACTTGATTCACTGTTCAGAACCGAAATCAAATCAGAACCTGAGCAGCTTTCTTATTTTGTTTTTAACGGTGATGATTTAGATAAGCTTTACCAGCAAAATTTAATTGCTCCCGATGATGAACAGGAAATTTACACAGCTTTAATTGATAAAAAATTTTAGAAGAGGTTAAAATGAAATATTTAATTTATCTCGTTCTTTTAATGGCAATCCTTAATCCTGCGAATGCTCAGGAAAGAAGAGAGCACAGGATGATGGATAGCAAAATCGAACAGCTCGAAAAGATAAAATTGATTGAAGCACTCAATCTTACCGAGGAACAATCCGTACGTTTCTTTGCAAGAAGAAATGAACACAGAAAAGAAATTGAAAAGTTGGAAAAGCGCTCAGATGATTTAATCCAGGCGATGGAAGATAAACTAAAAGAACAAAAAGAAAGTAATATTAACGAACAAAAAAAGTTGCTTAGCGATTTTCTTGATATCAGGATTCAGATTGAAAACAAAAGAAAACAGTTTATTCTTTCATTAAATGATATTTTATCTGTTGAGCAAATAACCAGATTGGTGGTTTTTGAGAAGCAATTCAGAGACGAAATTCGTAAAATTCTGATGAAAAGGAAGGGATTTCAAAAGGATTAATAAAAACCCGAATATTGCACAATAAGGATGTTGCATTTCTATTTTTCCTCTTATATTTTTTCGCACCAAATTTTTGCGGAAGTGGTGGAACTGGTAGACACACCATCTTGAGGGGGTGGCGCCGCGAGGCGTGCGGGTTCAAGTCCCGCCTTCCGCACTCATTATTTATTTATTAATAACTAATTAACTATAGGTACATGTAATGTTAAATAATTTCTCAAAACTTTTTATCGCATTTTTATTTTTCATCTCTCTAACAACTTTTGCCCAGGAAATGAAACCTGAAGCCGGTAAACTTTATAACGAAGGCAATTCACTTCTAAAAGCCGGAAATTATAATGGCGCTATTGAAAAATATGATCTGGCACTTGATATTGAAAAAGATTACCGGATTTATTATCAGAAAGGCGTTGCCTTAAAGAAAGCTGATAAATTGGATGCAGCAAAACTTGCTTTTGAAGAATGTCTGAAACTTAATCCGAATAATGAAGCAGCTTTGAATGCATTAGGTGGCACTTACTTCTCAATGGGAGATTATACTCAGGCTATTGAAACATTTGAAAAAGTTTTATCATTTTCAAAAAATAATTCTGTTAAGGATAAAGTAAAGAAAAATATGTCGCTTGCTTATACTAAATTGGGAAATCAGGCAATGAGCTCAGGCAATGCGAATAAAGCTGTTGAATATTTAACTAAAGCTGTTGAACTTGATAAATATGATGCTGCTTATTTGTTGCTCGCTCAGTTGTATCAGGAATTAGGTCAATATGATAATTCAATTAAAGCCGCCGAAGATGCTTTGAAATATCGTTCGAAAATAAACAAAGGTGGTGCTTACTACTATATGGGACTTGCCTTTAAAGGTAAAGGTGATATGACTAAAGCTAAAGAGATGTTTAATCAGGCAAAGGGTGATCCAAGTTATCGTGCAAATGCCGAATATCAACTTGGATTGATGAAGTAATTTTTGAGCTAACAATCATTGAATAACAAAAAATAATTTTATCTGTCACACTTTGTTTTTACGGAGTGTGACTTTTTTTTTAATAATTGGTTTACAAAATTTTTTTGCTTTTCAAAATTCAAACCAGCTAATATGACTTCACTTGAAATCATTTCATTAATCTCTGCATCAGCTGCTGTGAAAAATCCGGATAAGTTTGACTATTTCGTTCGACTTGCATTGCAAAAAAGAATTTCCAGAGAAAAAATATATGAAGCACTTCTTCAGAATTATCTCTTCTGTGGTTTTCCCAATGCATTATTTTTTCTCAAGCGATTTCATCACCTAACAGGTTACAAACCAAAAAATTATAGAGGTGAAATAAATCAACTTAAGCAAAGAGGAATGAAGACAAGTCGGAAGATATACGGTGAAAAGCTTAATAAACTTATATCAAATGTTAAAAAATTTTCTCCTGAACTTTCAGAGTGGTTGATTGTTGAAGGGTATGGAAAAGTTATAAGTCGCCCGAAACTAAGTATTAAGGAAAGAGAAGCTTGCATTATTTCTGTTCTCTCCGCTCAGATGTTTGAGGAACAACTTATTTCACATTTATATGGTGGTTTAAAGAACGGATTAAAGTTTGAACAGATTGAAAAATTAATTTCAAATCTTAGTGCAATTGGTTGTGAAAAAGAAAAAAAGTTCGCTTTTAAAGTTTTATACAAAATAAAACCTGTCCAAAAATAAACTTACCTTTAAGCTATTTAGTAAAGTGATGCAATTTAATTGAAGTTCTGCTTTGCGCCTCTTGCGGTAAAAGAGTAAAGAGTTTAACCACAGATACCACAGATTATTCACAGATAAACTCAAACGACAAAGTCATAAAGCATTTAATAATTTCTTGATATATCCAATTGAATTTCTTAAGTTTTGATTAGTGAAAGAAAGGAAATATTTTTTGAAGAGCGGGACACTAAATATTTCACCAACCTCCGGAATCATCCAGACTGAAAATCACAAACCAAAACTGATTGATCAGATAAAAACTGAATTGCGCGTAAACCACTATAGTAAAAACACAAAAGAAGTTTTTGTCGGATTTATAAAGGCAAAAATGATTAATACACAAGTTTTTATAAACTTGCCCGGAGTAATAGACAGCATAATTTAGGATGGAGAGATATGCGGCGGTAAACCGCAAAAAATGAGAAAAATAAAATAAAAAGCTGGTAGATATCATTCCTGGGAATGATATTTATTGGCGGGTTAATTAATAGTTAGGCACTTATCGTTATGGATGAATATCGTAATTATTTAATAGCATCAAAACAATTTTCTCAAAACACACTTGATAAATATTTGATTTCTCTCTCAAGTGGTGCGTTGGGATTATCAATTATTTTTGTGAATAACATCATTAAAAACAATCCTATCTATTGTAAAAGTTTATTCACCATTTCTTGGATTCTTTTTTCTATCACAATTCTTCTGGTTTTAATATCTTTTTTCAGCAGCATACATTCGTTTAGCAAAGCCATTTCTCAAACAGATTCCGATAAAATTCACAAAGAAGAACCTGGTGGAAGTTGGAACATATTCACAAAAATCTTGAACGTGATAAATATTCTTTTATTCATTCTTGGCTTAATATTTTTATTAACCTTTGTTTCATTAAACTTTTGATTTTTATATGTCAGATCAAAAAAGAGACACAGACGGAACTAAGAAAAAAGGTTTAGAGGTCGAAAAACCAAAACCTTCTGAAAAACCAAAAGAAAAACCCAAAGAAGAAAAGAAGTAATTATACTATTGGATAATATGCTTCTTTAGCTTTAACGGTTTTATCTGGGTAAAGTTTGTTTAGTTTTATCGGTAATACAAAATATGTTCTATCTCGGCAAGAACGAATTGCTGTTTCCTCTTTGGAAAATATACCCTGAATTTCAAATCGTTCTTTGTCCTCAATGTATTTACCAACGAAATAAACAAAAGTGCCTAACCCGTGCCTCAAGCTGACTGCCGGTTCGCATTCAGCGGTTTTGGTTTTTCGGGTTGGTCGTGCCGTGTTTTGTTTCTTGCTCATCTTTGTCCTTTTAGTTAAGTGTTCTATAATTTTTTAGTTAATCGTTTTTATAAATCATTCTTGTGCTTGGCAGCAGCTTAGGCACAATGTCGTTAGGCAATTGCAATTTCAATTTGATAAAAATAAATCGGACGGTGCTGTGAACACCGCCCGTAATTTGGCAAACAAACCCCATCTCACCCTGGCAAGGTGAAATGACTATACCCGCTAAGTATTAGTTGTTTGTTTGCCATTTGAAAAATAATAATAATGAAGCAATATATAAATCCCGAAAGGAGGTGTAAAGCCTGATTTGTTAATTAACGATTGAACATGTTTCTATTTTTTTTAATTAACTAAATCAAAAAATTTCGGAGAAGAAAATGAAAAAGTTATTCTTTCTTATTTTATTTTTTAGTGCCAATATTCTAACCTTTGGTGCTAATGTTTATTTCTTGAATGGTGGTTCAGGATATGTTTATACTAATGGTCAGACTTTTAACAGTAATCAAAATGGTTATGCCCCAGTTGCATATTGGATATGGGCAGACCCTGCTAAATATAATTATGGTCATTGCGGTGCAAGATTTCAAGACCCTGATGGAAACTGGTCAGGTTGGAGTGACCTTTCAGGTTCGCAGGGTCTGCACCATTCCTTAAAAGCTGGAACTTGGCATGTTCAAGGGCGTGTGTGGGTGTATTATGACATTTATGGTTACAGTAATTATTGGATGTATACGAGTTTTACATTATACTTTTATGTTGTTGACAATAACGCACCAGCTATTCCTCAGAATTTCCAAGTAACACAAAATGGAAATAATAATCCATACTTAACTTGGACTGCAAATAGCGAGGAGGATTTTAGTTATTACGAAATTTGGAAAAAGGGTGGTAATGAAGGTGGCGATTGGCATCTTAAAGCAACGACCTCTAATACATATTATGCTGATAATAGTGAAACCGTTGTAACAGGTCCACCACAAGCCAATGAAGGAACAGCTTATTATAAAATAAAAGCTGTTGATATTAACAACAATAAATCTGCATTTACTAATCAAGTTGAAATTCGTGTAAATCTTGATCCACCATCTAAAAGGAACTATAATTTAACTAGTAATTCAACCTTAGATTACAACCTTCTACAGAACTATCCAAATCCGTTTAATCCAGTAACTATAATAAGATATGTATTAAAGGAAAGTGGATTAGTTTCGCTTAGAGTTTTTGATAATCTCGGTAATGAAGTTGCTACCTTAGTTAATGAAGTTAAGCCAGAAGGAATTTTTGAAGCTGAATTTGACGCTTCAAAATTACCTAGCGGTGTATACATTTGTAGTATAAGGGTCAATGATTTTGTTCAAAATCAGAAAATGATATTCTTGAAATAAGGAAACATCATAAGGGCAAGGTGAAACTTGCATTTATGAAATATTTTATGAAACATAAAGTATCAAAATAATTACAGGGTCAAAATAATGAAAAAAATATTATTCATTTTATCATTTATTTCATTTGGTGTTTTAGAGGCGCAGGAAAATAAACCTTTTTCCAATTTTGATATTGGTTTTTATGGTGGTATTAATTTTTATAAAACAGACAACATTAGAGGCGATTTTCTTATAGAACTTAAAACGAATCTCATATCTTCACTTAAATTGAAAACATCTACCGGTTATTTTAGAACAATTCAACCATACTCTTACACTAACACTGTAAGAACATATTCTGAAAATACTATTGATACTCTTCCAAAATTTTTTGCATCTAAATATAATTTAGTAAGTAAAAATTATGATATTTTCCCGCTAACATTAGGCATTCAATATAATTTCATTCAAAGTATATTCTCACCGTATCTTTCAATAGATGTAGCTTATAACTTTATCAATGCGACTATAGAGACTTCACCGCCTGAAGTTTGGTCTTATAATTCAATAGATGAAATACCTGCAGAATTTAAGGAAAATCAAAAATATGAGAATCTTCCGAACAATTCGTACGGAATAATTTTAGGAGCGGGTACTTCATATAAAATTTCTTCGAAATTGAATTTTGATATTAGATACTTATTCAAATACGATAATAAAATTATCAATACGCACCATTTCATAATAGGAATATATTTTTAAGGAGAAGATAAATGAATTTAATTAATAAAACTCTTTGTCTTTTATTTCTTTGTTTTTTAGTAGCTGAAATTTTCCCTCAGGAACAATTTTATATCTTAACAAATGGAAATATAAACAATTCGTTTCCCAGAAGAAGTATTTACAAAGTATCAACCGTTACTTCATTGAAAAATAATGATTCTGCCAAAGTTTTAGATAGTCTTATTTGTATATATTTAAATGGAAATAGAATTAGGATTGCATATAATTATAATAATGATTTATCGTTGAATTATTTTACAATTGCTGATTGGTTTAATGGCGAATGGATTATTTCGGATAAACGCACAAACACGTATAATTTTGAAGGAAAGCTTGAAACAGTTCTCTGGGAAAGGTTTAATGCATCATCAGGAGAATGGATCAAAGTCGCGAAGGATGTTTTTAATTATGATTCATTAGGAAATAGGGTTTATTACTTACATCAGAATTTTAATGGACAGGAATTTGAGAATGATTTTAAATATGAAAATTTTTATGATACCGCGAACAATTTAATGTCATCAGTAAATCAAGATTGGATAGATAATATATGGGTAAACCGTTATAAATCTGTTTATACATACACTATAGAAAATGTAAATGATACAATTTTATTTCAGATTTGGACTAACGATCAATGGGTAAATGACCAATTGAATGTTTATGAATACGATCAAACGCTTAATATCATTTCTAATTTAGTAAAAAGATGGCAAGAAGATAATTGGTTAAATTTTGCTAAAGAGACATTTGAGTATGATGTTAATAACAATTGCGTACTAGAAATTTGGGAAATAGCAAATAATAGTACTTGGGGAAATTGGTTTAGAATATTTTATGAGTATGGTGAAAATAATAATTTAATTCATTTATTTGGGGAAGAATGGGAAAATGGACAGTGGATACCAGAAGATGTACCACTAAGAGTTACAAATCCGGATGGTATTTTAATCGGGTTCATAGCTAAAGAATTATTTTTGTATTATAGCCCACCTACAAATGTAGAAGGTGAAAAAAATATAATTAATGGATTTATTCTTTTTCAAAATTATCCTAATCCATTTAATCCTAATACAGTAATTTCCTACAATATTCCAGAACATTCCTTAGTTACATTAAATATATATAATACCCTAGGTGAGAAAATAAAAACTTTAATGCAACAAGAACAAGCTCCAGGGAAATATCAACTTAATTTTAATGGCAATAATCTGCCAAGCGGGATTTATTTTTATCAATTAAAGACTGAAAAATTTCAACAAACAAAAAAAATGTTACTACTTAGGTAAATTGCCTAACCCGCCGCTCAACCGGACAGCGTAATATCCGTAGGCGAATTTAGAATTTTATAGTTTGTTGGCTTCGTTCAAATTTCTTGGTCAACATTGTCCTACTATGAAAATTTATTTTTAATTATTGGCTTTATTGCTTCTCACTGGCTTTCTTGTTTTGGGCCGCCGGTTAGCGGCAACGCCGTTAGGTTACTAATCAAAGGTATAAAATGAGTAATAAAATTCAACTTGTTACAACAACATCCTCAATAGAAGGTTGGTCAATTGAAAAATATTATGGCGTTGTTACATATCAACTTGTAATTGGTGCAAATATTTTTCGTGATGTATTTTCTTCTTTCCGTGACATTTTTGGTGGTGCTGCGAAAGGTTATCAAAAAGACCTTCAGAATATGGAAGAAATTGCCCTTGCAAATCTAAAAAAGAAAGCTTCTCAATTGGGAGCTAATTTAATTTAGGATTACGTTTAGACTTTGATGAAGTATCGGGAGGTGGGAAATCAATGTTTATGTTATCTGCTTCCGGAACAGCAGCATTTGGTAGAAACGATAATGAACAAACTTTTGAAGAACAAAATGAATTAATCCCTTCTGATAAATTGAATTATGAAATAGAAAGAGAACGTTTAAAAGAGAAAGTGTTTTCGGATTCTTTTTCGATTCAATACGCAAAACAAATCGAACCACTATTAGAATACAAAATAGATGCTGTTGAAAAAGTAGTTTCATACATTGATAATCACTTGGCTTATTTCGACGAGAGCAAAGATTTACTAACTGAATACTTTCTTAATGTTTCAAAGGAATCAATAAATAATTTTTTATGTAGCGATTTATTCTTATCTATACAGAAAGAGACATTCATAAAAATTGTTGACATATTAGAAATTGTTCATTGGTTTAATTACGATGTTTTGTTTTCATTATTGAAAAGCGATAATCCAAAAGCTAATATGTCTGCTCTTTATTTACTTAAATTTGAAAATGATTCTTATTCTAAAGATGATATTGAAAAACTAAATCAAATTGTTAAATACCTTCGCACTACATATCAGAAGTTTCCAATTCTTAAAACTTCTAAAAAAATGCTTGGAAAAGAAAAAGAACAGTGGGAATGTTTAAACTGCGGAACAAAGAATTCTAAAGACAAGGATGTTTGTTCAAAATTTGAATGTCAAGCAAATGTTTATGGTATTCCTAATAATAAAATAAATCCAGAAAAATTAGAAAAATCATATTCAGTAAAAATTAATAAACTTAAACAATTATTAAGCGTAACCTAACAAGTGCATCAAGCCGACAGCGTTTTCGCACTCGGCATTTTTATAATTTTCAAGGTAGTCCTTATTTGTCAGCTTTTTTGCTTTGAGCAGTCGAGCAATGAAAGTATTATTTAATTAAAAAAATTGTTAACAAGCTCTGCATTGTAACTCAGGACTGCGCCTTAGCTACATTGCCATTATTATTATTTTTAATCAATGACTAATGTTACTTATAGGAAAAAGACTTTTATTTCATATATAATAATAAATGCTCTTTTTAATTTCCTGTCGAACATCCCATATTTTTTCAATGTAAAGAAAACTTAATCTACTCAAACTTTAACTTTAACTTAAACTCTGCCTGGAACTCAGGACCGCAGCTTTTAAAACTTTTCTTTAGGTGATTTAGTTAATTCCTTTAATGGCTTGCTTTTATGAAAAGCCAAAGTTTATATTTCGAAAGTCAAATTTCAGGATAATTGTTTATCAAACCTTTTGATAAGGCAGGCAACTAAATATTCAAAAATTCAATACTCTATGAAATTATTATTTTTATTTTTACTCACATTCCAAATATCAATCTTTTCTCAATCTGTATCTGAAAAATATTCTTTGGCGATGAATGCTTTTCATTCAGGTCAGTATGCAGAAGCATCTTTGCTTTTCGAGGATTTTTTTAATGAGTATAAAATTGTTGACGAAGTTTATGCTTCTGCAAAATATTACAGTGCAGAATCACTCCTTAAGTTAGGCAGGAAAAATGAATCAGCTGTTACTTTTGCTTACTTAGCAGATAACTTTTATTGGTCAAACTTCCGTTTGGATGCATTATATAACCTTGGGCTGATTTATTTCAATCTGAAAAAATTTGAGGAATCCAGAATTCGATTTAAACAATTACTTAATGAGTATCCGGAAAGTAAGCACACTGGCAGTGCTTTATATTGGATTGGGGAATCCTATTCGGCTGAAAACAGAACAGATGATGCAATTAAATTTCTTGAAGAAGCTGTAAATGATAAACGCAATAATCGTTTTGCTGATTATTCTTTATACACTCTTGCAAATACTTATGAGCAAAAGGGTGATTTTGAAAATGCAGTTAAATATTATGATCAGTTATTAAGTTATTATCCAAGTTCCAAACTTGCGCCTGTTGCTCAGATAAGAATTGGTATGTCATACTTTAAATTAAAGGATTATCAGTCATCAATCCTTGAATTAAATAATCCGATTCTGAAAACACTTCCCGAAGATTTGTATTCCGAAAGTTTATATCTGCTTGCAAATTCATATTACAGAGTTCAGGAATATCAGAATGCTGAAAAAACTTATTCAGAGATAATTGAAAACTTTCCATCTTCTAAATTTTTCCGAACTGCAAATTATGGATTGGCCTGGTCACTTTTCCAGCAAAAGAAGTATAATGATTCATTCAGAGTTTTCGATTTTCTTTCGCAGGATTCAGACTCTATAGCTGAAAAATCTTTTTATTGGAAAGGTGAGTGTAAAAGATATTTGGGAAAGAATGATGAAGCATTTGCAATCTATAAAAGTTTCATTGATAAATTTCCCCGAAGCACTCTTGTTCAGGAAGTGCAATATCAGATGGGCGTTCTGTATTACACTGTGAATAATCCTGATATGGCATCAAGATATCTTCTTGCAGCAAACTCTTCACAAAGTTCAGAAGTAAGAGCAAAATCCTTAACCATGCTTGGAGAAATTGAACTCAATAAAAAACAATTCAAACCTGCTGCTAATTATTTTGAATCGGCGCTGGACATAAATTCAGTTTCTGATGAAACCAGAAACCGTGCGAAACTCGGGCTGGCTATCGCAAAACATCATCTGCGAGATTTCAAAAATTCTCTTAAGCTGCTTTCTGAAATTGAAGCTTCTGATGCTTCTTTCGAAAATCAGAAAGTGAATTTTTACTTCGCAGAAAATCATTTTGCTGAAGGTAAGTTTAAAGAAGCCCTTAATCGTTATAACTATGCTGAAGGCAGAGATGAAAGATTTAATGCGATGGCATTGTACGGCAAAGCTTATTGCCACTTTAACAGTGGTGATTATGAAAATTCTGCAGTCATCTTCTCTGAGTTTATAAGAAAATATAAAAACGATAAAAGATTTGACGATGCAAGATTAAGACTTGCAGATAGTTATTTCGGCAGCAAAAATTTTGAAGCTGCCAGTAAAATTTATGAAGATATTTTCAGAAGCGGTGCCGGTGATTCAGATAATCCTTACACCAGATATCAATATGCACAGGCATTATATAAATCTGGCAAGACCGAGCAGGCAATTCAGGAGTTCAGTAACATTCAATTAAAATTCCCAAACTCTGAATATGCAGAAGGTTCGTTGTTCACAGTCGGCTGGATTTATTTTCAGAGAGGTTCTTACTCAGATGCAATCAGCAAATACAAAGAAATGTTTGTGAAATATCCTAATTCATCTCTTACTCCTATGATTTATTATTCTATCGGCGATGCATATTTCAATATGGGTAAATATGATTCAGCGCTTGTAAATTATGAAAAAGTTATTGCTCAATATCCGAATTCACCTCAGGTTTTTGATGCTGTAACCGGAATTCAATATACTTATCTTGCAAAAGATCAGATTGATAAGGCAGTTCAGTTTATTGATAATTTCGTTAACAGGAATCCTAATCTTTCTTTTTCTGACCAGGTTTTTTTCAAGAAGGGAGAAATCTATTATAGTCAGGGTGATTATGATAAATCAAAAATTGCTTTTAAGGAATTTATTGTAAGATATTCAAACAGTAAACTTGTTCCAGATGCATACTACTGGTTGGGGAAGAGTGCACAAAATCTGAATCAGAATGAAGAAGCAATAATCAGCTTTGAAAAAGTTTATAGAGATTTCAGAACAAGTGAGTTTGCAGCTTCATCAGTGCTTGAGATAGGTGCAACTTACAGAACTATGAAAAACTACACCAATGCCATACGGATTTATGACAGCGGAATTAAAGATCTACCAAAGTCACCAAAGATTCCTGAAATTCTTTATAACAAAGGATTAACTCTGGTTGAAATGAATCAGCCTCAGGAAGCTTATCAGGTTTTCGATAATCTTTCAACCACTTATCCTGAAAATATCTTTGCTGATAAAGCAAGACTCGAACTTGGTCTGATTGAGCTTTCAGCTTCCCGTTATGAAAATGCGGATATGTATCTGTCTTACCTCGGTAAAGCCCGTACAGATGATATCGGAGCTAAAGCTCAGTATTATTATGGCTTGTCTTTATTCGAACAGAAGAAATACAACGATGCAATTTCTGCTTTGCTTCGTATAAGAAACTTCTTCTCAAGATATGAAGAATGGGTTACAAGATCATTTTTACTGCTGGGCGATTGTTATGTAAAAATTAATGATAAACGAAGTGCTGAAGAAATGTATCGTGCAGTACTTGCAAAATATGCCGGAACTCCTTTCGGCAGAGAAGCTCAGGAAAAATTGAGGAAACTAAAATGAGAAAATTAATTATTATAATTTCAGTATTTGCTATATCATTATCGACGGTTTTTGCTCAGGATGATAAACCAAAAGTTCCGGGCGTAGAATTACCTGATTTTGTTATTACCGGTAAGGATGTAATTGCAGTGAAAAAATCCGATAAAATTAAACCGGAGTTTATAACAACTATTTCCGAAAATTTTATCAAACCATCTTATTCACCTGAAGAACTTGAGATAAGTGAATTCTCTTTACCAATAAAGAAAGATTTAAGTTTTCTTGACAGCACATTTTTTTACAATGGATACATCGCTGCTGGTTTAGGAAGATATTCTTTCCCTCTGATTGATGCACTTTATGGAAAACCGATTGATAACGGAATTCTGAGGTTTAAATTTACCGGCATCAATAACAGAGAGTATATTGATAACAGTGACAGATATGGTCTTTTGTTCGGCGCAGATTTACTCTACTGGACAAATATTGATTCACGATTTCTTCCCGGAACTCAGATTCACGCAAGCGGAGAATACGGAACCGATGGTTATAAATTTTTTGCATCCGATAATCCGACTGAAAAAAGATCCTTAAATGCTGGAAGAATAAATCTGAATATTAAAAATGAATTTAATCCGAACTTTTTATTTGATTTTGCACTGGACGATCAGATTACTTCTATTCAGCAGGAACCTTTTAGTGAAAATAATCTGAACCTGAAAGCTCAGTCGCTTATAAAATTTTCGTTTCTTAATATTGGTGTTGCAGCCGATTACAGAAATCATTCAATTAAAAATTATCCCGATGTTAAAACCGGAAAAGAAATATTTATTTTCAGACCAACTGCCGGATTTCAGTTTACTAAAATTGCAAAAGGTTCTTTCGGTGTTACATTATCAAATTCTGGCGGAGATAAGTTTTTTAATCCTTATGCTTCGGTTGCAGTCAGATTATCAGATGCTTTAACTTTGTTTGGTGAATATAACCCGACACCTGAATTTCTTGGACCATCTTATTATCTGAAACAGAATTTCTATCTTGATGTTGATTCTCTCTCATCAATTTATTTTGAAAAATCTGTTCAGTATTCAGTCTCGCTTAAATATGAATTCAATCGTTATTACCAGATTGACGGCGGAATAAAATTCCTTTCTGCTAAAGATTATCCATACTTTTCAGATTCATATCAGAAAGGGAAGTTTGTTCTTTCAAAAACTGATGTAACAAACCTATCGCCTTATGTTAATTTCTTATTTTATCTTGGTCCGTATGGTGAGTTTTATAGTAGTGCAGAAGTTAATATGCTGCAAAATGATTCAGATGAATTTATTCCTTATTCTCCGAAGCTGAAGTTGAATGCAATTTACAGTTATCAGTTCAGCGAAAGTTTTATTGCTTCACTCAGGGCTGACTATCTATCTGGACGATATGCTGATATTCAGAATAAATCCAAACTTGATGATTATTTTAATCTCGGTGTTGATTTGAATTATATTTTCGATAAGCAGTTTGATTTCTTTGCTTCATTGAGAAATCTCCTGAATACAAAAAATTATTTCTGGTACAACTATCAGGAAATGCCGCTTAATTTTCTGTTTGGAGTGAAATATAAATTGTAATTTTATAAATTTTGCCTGAACTATTTCAAAATTTATTATGACAAGAACCGAATTAATTAAAAAGATCTCGAGAAGAGCGGGAATTCCCGACCTCGATGTAAAACTTTTCTTCGAGATTTTACTAAAGAGATTATCTGCAATACTGAAAATTGGGCAGGCGGCTTATCTGAAAGATTTCGGTTACTTTTTTCTACTGAAAGGAAAGATTAATCAGTCACGCTTAAATTTCATTGACGAGAATATACCCGATACATTTATCGATTTCATTCTCTTCTCACTTAACAAGGATTTGAAATCGAGTATAGAAGAAGGACTTATTTTCACTGTTCCATCTGTGGATGATGATGATTTTCAGAATGTTGATTCATATTTTAGTCTTAGCATTGGTAAACCTCTGATTCCCATTCGCGGAACATCTTCCGAAGAATTCTATGTTCCAACTGGTGGTTATGAACTGAGAAGATTAATTGAATCTAAAGTTGAGAAGATTATTTCCGAAGTCGAAATTCTGAATGCTTATGAATCCAATCCACCTCAGATAATTTTAACTTCACAAGCTTTCAATAGCAACAGAATTTCCTTGGAGATGACTGAACCTGAATTGAAACTTGATGAAGAAATTCCTGATAGCTTTCTTGAAAACGGAGAAGTAAAAAAAGAAGATACTCTAAGAATAGAGCATGTTGCCTGGGACTTTGGAGTTGATTTATCATTGGAAAATGAGCAGGAAACTAATTTTGATATAAATGAAAAAAAGCCTTCTACAACAATTGATGAATTTGAGAATAAATACAAAAATCAGAAAGAAAGCGGGTTAATATTTTCTGATGAGATTGAACAAACAGTTAAAGAAATTATAAATGAAGATTTGCCTGACATTAAGGTAAAAATAGACTCAGCAGATTCAAACCATCTCCATATCAAAGATGATTCAGTTTCCGGCAAATCTGAAGAGATTGAATCTGATGAAGTAATTGAGCTCACGATTAAAGATGAACAGGAAGAAATTCCACTCAAAACTGAAGAAGAGCATTACGCAACTGAACTAACAATTGATAGTGACATTCCGGAAGTTTCTGAATTTGAATCCGAAAAATCTTATAAGGAAGACGAGAGTAAAACATCAAATATCTTCGAACCAGTAAAACCAGAAGACATTGCTATAGATTCTTATGAAACTGAATTTGATGAAGTTAAATCGCAGTTGCCGGATTCGGAATTTGAGGAGCAAACAACAAAGGATATTATTAGTGACAAATTTGAAGTTGTGAATGACCCTATAGAAGAAAAAATCAGTGAAGAATTTCAATCAGCTATTCCTCCGAAAGAGGATGTTAAGGAACCCGAGTTTGATGAAGATTCAGAACTGAAAAAAATTCGGGACGAACTTTACAGCTATCAACCAAAAAAATCCAAAGTGCCTTTACTGATTGTTGTTTTTGGAAGCATAGTAATTATAGGAATGTTATACTTCTACATCACTCAAATAAAAAATATTTCAACAAAACAAGTTGAACCACAGGTAAAATTAAAAACGGATAAAGCAATTGTAGTTGAAAGGGATTTTTCTGTTCCGATAAGTTATCCTTATCCTAAAAAAGAAGTTTTCGAACCGGAGGAAACAATTAAACAGGACTCTGTAGTTCCGGAAACAAATACCGAAACCGTTCCGTCAGAAAATCAAACAAATATTAAAACAGATTTAATAGAGCCGTTACAACAAAAAAATATAGTTGAAACAAAAAAGCCAGTAGAACAAAAACAAACGATTGTTACTCAGTCAGTTGAAAATTATCAAAGGGTTGCTCCGAACATTTTTAAATATAATGATATTTATATTGTACAAGTCGCAGCATTCAGGTCAAATGCTATTGCAGAAAATGAAGCTGCAAAATTCAGGAACAAAGGCTACAATGCATTTGTAGAAAAAGCTGAAATTCAGGGAACAGGTATCTGGTTTAGAGTTAGGGTCGGCAATTTTCCAACACTAAGAGATGCTCAGGAATTTCAATCAAGAGTTAAACTATAAACTAATGAAGGAATAATATGAACTTATTTGAAATTTTTCTTAAAGGTGGATTTATAATGTGGCTTATTCTGGCTACTTCGATAGTCGGATTAGCAGTTGTAATCGACAGATTTTGGGTACTAAGAAAAGCCAGAATAAATGTACCTGCATTTATGGTTCGCATTCGCGGATTCATTAAGAAAAAAGATATTTCGGGTGCAATCAGCTATTGTATGGAAGAAAAATCTCCTGTTGCGAATATTGTTCGCAAGGGATTGAAAAAGTATAGATATGGTCACGACAGAGTAAAAGAAGCAATTGAAAATGCCGGAAGCCAGGAAATTTCAAAACTTGAAAAAGGATTAACAATACTTGCAACTGTTGCAGGAATTGCTCCATTATTGGGATTTTTAGGAACGGTAACCGGAATGATTCAGGCCTTTATGACCATACAGGATTTAGCCGGTGCTGCAAATCCAAGTGATCTTGCCGGCGGAATCTGGGAAGCACTGATTACTACAGCATTTGGATTGATTGTTGGAATCCCCGCTCTTGCGTTTTACAACTATTTCTTAAGTGCTGTTAAAAGATTAGTTGGAGAAATGGAGACAGTTGCTAATGATGTTGTTGATGTTATTCAGGAAGGTGAAGCTGAAGAAACAGAAATTGATGATGAAATTGAATTATAATCAGGTAGTAAAATGAAATTTAAAACATCAAAAGAACCGTTAAGTATCTTTGCTTACTCTTCACTTACAGATATTGTGATGCTGCTACTGATTTTCTTTTTGCTTACATCACAATTTGTCATTCAAACAGGAGTAAAAGTAAAATTACCTGGTTCAAAAACTAATGAGAAATCAGAACCTGCCAGAATGATTGTAACGCTGACTGAAGGTGGTGCAATCTACGCCGGTTCGGAAGAAGTAAGTATCGATTTGCTTCCTGCAAAATTAACTGAAATGAAAGCTCAGAATAATCAGGATAATCTTATTATCAGGGCAGATAAAACTGTTGCAATTGAAATGGTTATAAAAGTGATTGATGCAGCAAAAATTTCAGGAATTGATAAATTCACGATTGAAACAGAAAAAGAGCAATTATGATATGAACTTTAGTTATAAAAAAATAAAACGAATATCTTATTCTGCTTCATTTCTGTTGCATCTGTTTTTGATTTTAATATTGTGGATAATCAATCTGTCATTTGATTATTCGCCAAAAGAGTATGTGGAAGTATCTTTCGGAATATCAGGACAATCAGGTTCTGCAGGTGCAATTGGAGACCAGTTGAATAAAACCGAAGAGAATGCCAAACCTGAAGAAAAATCTGCAACGAAAGAAAAAAATCAGCAAGTTAAAGAAGTAGATTTACCCAAGTCTAAAACTACTGATGATAATAATGTTATAAATCCTGTTGACAAACAGAAAGAAGTGCAGAAAGAGCCAAAGAAAGAAAATACAAAAAAAGAAACTTCCAATGTTTCAAATAAAGGACAAGGTAATTTAGCACAAGGCGAGGGAAGTTTTGGATTTGACATAGAATGGGGAGGAAGTGGTACGCGGAGAATTTATTACTATACTTTACCTGAATATCCCGAAGGCGTTCAGAAAGAAATTGATATCAGAATAAGATTTACAATTAAACCTGATGGAACTGTCGGCTCAGTAACTCTGCTTACCAAAGCGGATACAAGATTGGAACAAGCTGCTACTAATTCTCTCTGGCAATGGAGATTTGAACCACTGCCACCAAATGCAAAACAAACTAATCAGACTGCTATTATTGTTTTTCCTTATCGGTTGAGGTAAAATCATTCCCGTAATAAAATCTGTAGAAGAAAAATTCCGCAATTGTCAATAAAACCAAGGAGAATGTATCCCTGTTAAATTCTCTCCCTAATCCTTCTGGTTCCATTATAACCTTTGCAATCATTCCGGTTATAGTCCATCCCACAGAAAAAAAGATTACGATTAATCCGACATTAAGAAATGCTGTTGAAAGATTATCATCCTGCCATTTTTTAGTGAAGATAATAAGAATAAATAAAATATGAAGAGAGAAAATTAACCCGGTAATCATTTGAATTAGTCCGTTTTTCTTTTATTTAATAAACCCATTCCGATAAGTCCGCCAATCATTCCAAAAATTGTGTTCGTTATAAAATTACTCGTAAACAATATGATTAAATACAGTGGTGAAAATCCGGAGCTTTGGATTTGTTTTGCCATCTGTTTCATAAGCTTTAATGACTCTTCAGCCATCGGACCGAAATTAAGATCTCTAATTACAGATTCTGACTGCGGCAGTGCTTCGATAAAATCATTTGTTTTTGTGATAAAGGTAATAAACACATCGAGAGCTGTTATAAAAATAGATGCGAAAATTCCAGTCAATAAACCAAACATAATAGCTTTGCCAATAACAATTCTTTCATAACTTTTATTTACTCTTCTATCTAAAATCAGAGCAAGTATTGCCGCACCAGGAACAATTAAGCAGCAGCTGAAACTTTTGATTCCCGGTACAATTGAAAGAACAGCTGCACCGAATCCGGCTATAAAAGTTGGAATGTATTTATTCAAGAATCTTTTTCCTTCGTTAATTATACAAAATAATCTTTTACTATGTCAAAGATAAAAATAAATACTGTTGCACCGAATATATTTCCTGTGATGAATGAGATGACTTTAATGTATTCATAAACTCCTGAATTGATCAGAATAATATCAATCAACATTGGAATAGCGGCATAAAACAAAAATCTTTTACTTATTGTTACACTAACCGGAAGAAGATTTAATAATGCTGCAATCATTGCTCCGAAATAAATTCCTGAACATCTTGCACAAACCATCAGCTGAAAATGATTACAACTAAAACTTCTTTCAATCTTCTGATGACATACAGGTGAGTAGATGAATTTTATGAGATGATAAGTAAATAAATTACTCTTACTATTCAGGCATGGACTGAATATGCCAAGATTCCAGACAAGTAATCCAGCCAGAAAAAATATCTTTAAATAGAAAATATTTTTTTTCTGCATTTTAATTACTGTAGTGAAGGGACATAAATCAATATCTGTTTTGGGGTGAGGATATATAATTTGTTATTAAACAGAATTGAACTAACTATTTTTTCATTCATGTTATTTTCGAACAATAAATTATGAAACTCAATATTCTCATCTGAGATGCTTGCAAATAAAATTTTATTTTTCAATACAACTGTTATTTTGTCAAATAATATCCGGAGAGATATTATTTCCTCATCAAACACAATTTTCGTAATTCCATTTCCAAACTGATCAAAAGTTAAAATTGATTTTTGATCTGCAACAAAAACAATTCCGCTTGCTCCAATTGACATCGATATAGGATTGAACAATGCGAACTGTCCGGCATCAATTCCTCCGAGCTGCAATTTGAAGTTTCCGAAAAGATCAAATTTTAAAATCCTTTTATTCTCCGAATCGAGTACAAAAAGATCACCTTGGTTAGAAACAGCACAACTTATGGGATATCCAAAGCTTTGATCAGGATTATCTTTATCGCGGGTATAAAGTTCGGAAATAAAATTAAGATTTCTGTCAAAGCGTTGAATTCTGTGGTTGTTTTTATCAGCAACATAAACTGATAAAGGATCAGCAAATACATCTGCGGGTTCATCAAACTGTGATTGATTCCAGCCAAACCCACCAACATCTTTCAGAACATTTCCGGAAGTATCAAGTTGGATTACTTCATCTTTATCTTTATCAGTAATATAAATAAATCCATTTGGCACAATCCAGAATGAAGATGCATTTTCAAAAGTCCCGATGGTTTGACTCAAATAAAATTTCTGAGGGAACAGAATATTTGTAAAAATTAAAAACAGAATAAACAGTTTATTCATAAGCTTTTCAAAATTTTTCATAAACATAATCAGAGGTATTATTAACATCAAATCCAAAATTGAAATTGCATAAGTAAACGACCTTAGATATATTTCGAATCGAAATTTGAATAAAATTAATTGTCCCGTGGTGTAATTGGCAACACGTCTGACTCTGGATCAGAAGAGTCCAGGTTCGAGCCCTGGCGGGACAACAAAAATGGTTTGATTTCTTTTACATTGGCGCGTTCGTCTAGTGGCTTAGGACGCCGCCCTCTCAAGGCGGAGATCACGGGTTCGAATCCCGTACGCGCTACTAATAAAATCACATCTTAAAATCAATAATAAAATCTGGATAAAACTTACCTTGTTTTCATTACTAAAATCTGATAATTCTCTAATTACTAAGGAATTGTTTCACGAACTAATTTTGAAATTGAATGCACTCTGTAATATCCTATTGGATTTGGGTCCTCAGGATTAATGCTAGCCAGACTATCAGCTAAGATTTCACGCATAATCAATCCATTAGTCAAATTGATATAATCATTGAAAAATATTCCTAAATTCAAACCTGATTCAACTTTTAGGCAATTAAATACTTTTCCATTTATTGTTAAACTTTCTTTTTTGTTGATAAACCTTTCACGATAAAATGGATCAATTAATTCAACCCACCTTTCACCGATTCTAAGAGGATACTTCAATACCTTCCTTGGATAAGTATAAAATTGTATTGAGTCACTAAATTGAATTACGGATTTTCCGACTTCAAAAGATGCGGGATTTAATCCAATCAACCTTGTTATTTTATTTATATCTTGATGACTACTATGATACATTTTAGGAATAATAATTTGAGAAGAGCCCGGATTACAATAAGCTATTGCATACAAACCGCTATCAGCGTTTAAGTACCATACTTTATGAACATATTGAGGTGTTGAAAGATCATATTCAGCAAAACAAATCAAATGGGTAAGGTTTCCAATCGTATCATTCAAACCGGTAATTTTGCAGATTGTATTCCCTAAGTCCATCATTTCAGTTGAATCTATATGACCATTTGAGTCATAATATTCAATCTTTAAGATTGTGTTGTACTCCCATTCACGATTAAGCTGAACTGGATATTTTGAATAATCCGGGATGTTGCCTGAATTGACTGATTCTTCACAAGCTGTGAGAAAAATAATTAGGAAAAAAGATGCTACTAATTTTGACATAAGTTTTCCTATTTTTGAAAGAAAATTTATTCGTATTTGTAATTCAATAATAGCCAAATTTTTGTTCCATCTTTAATAATTATCATGAAACGATTTGATAAACATATTTTTATTTGCGAAAATCAGAGACCTGCCGGACATCCACGCGGATGCTGTAAAGATAAAGGTGGCAGTGAAATCAAAGAACTTTTCAAGAAGCGATTGAAAGAACTTGGATTGAACTCATCCGTAAGAGCCAACACAGCTGGTTGTCTTGATGCCTGTGAATATGGAGTTACAGTAGTTGTCTATCCTGAACAAATTTGGTATGGGGGAGTTAAGGTTGAAGATGTTGAAGAAATTATACAAAATCACATTCTGAATAATAAACCAGTTGACAGACTATTAATTCGTGATTCAAGGTTTAATAAAGATGAGTGAAGACAAAGAAAAAATCCGCACAAAAAAAATTTTTGATCAGTTACGACAAGAATATCCTGATGCAAAAATTGCACTCAACTTTTCAAATCCTTTTCAATTATTAGTTGCTACTATTCTTTCTGCACAATGCACCGATAACAGAGTAAATATTGTTACAGAAAAACTTTTTAAAAAATATAAATCGCCGGAAGACTTTCTTTCTGTTGATGATGAAGAACTGGAAAAAGATATTTTTTCAACGGGTTTCTACAAGCAGAAAGCAAAATCTATTAAAGCTTGCTGTAAAGAATTAGTTGAAAAATATAAAAGTAAGGTTCCCGCTGATTTTGATGAACTGGTTAAACTGTCCGGAGTTGGAAGAAAAACTGCATCAGTTGTTGCTGGAAATGCCTTTGGCATTCCAGCAATTGCGGTTGATACCCATGTTAAAAGATTGTCAAATTTGTTAGGATTTGTTGATACCGAAAATCCTGACAAGATTGAAATGCGCCTTAAGGAATTACTGCCTAAAGACTATTGGGTGTTATCGTCCCATTTATTAGCAACCCACGGCAGAAAAATTTGTAATGCCCGACGACCAAAATGTGAACTATGTGTAATAGCAAAATATTGTCCAAGCTATAAAAAATTTTCAGGGAAAAAGTAAAATGGAACATTATCTTAACAGAGACTATTGTCTGGAATTACTAAAAGATTATACGAAGAGTGAAAGTTTACTGAAGCATGCCTTTGCAGTTGAAGCTTGTGTAAAAGCATATGCAAAAAAGTTTGGTGAAAATGAAAACTACTGGGGCAATGTAGCCTTACTCCACGATTTTGATTATGAGAAATTTCCCACTCCTGAAGAACATCCATTTAGAGGAGCAGAAATTCTTCGACAGAAGAATTTCCCTGAGGATTTTATTCAGACAATTTTATCGCATGCAGATTATACAGGAGTTAAGAGAGAAACTCTTTTGCAGAAAACTCTATTCGCCTGTGATGAGCTAGCAGGATTTCTTACTGCCGTGGCTTATGTTCGTCCTTCAAAAAGTATTGATGAAGTTGAAGTGAAATCAGTTAAGAAAAAATTAAAAGATAAAGCTTTTGCAAGAGCTGTTAATAGAGAAGATATTTTAAAGGGCGCTGAAGAGTTGGGTGTTGATTTGGATTCTCATATCGAATTTTGTATAGAAGCTATGAAACAGAATAAAGAGTTACTTAGATTATAATTTAATAGATAAGAATTGGTATTCGAGTGTATGGTTTCTCGTATCATGATTTTTTTCTAAGGCGAAACTAAAGACTTGACTTGTAATAAATTACTTCTATATTTTTCGCACAAAACAAGGAGAAACTTAGAGAGATTCTTGCTACTTAATAAATTCGGATTGATTTTAATAATTAAACAAACAAAAATTTAAGTATGAAAAGCAGAATCTCATATCTCCTTATAATATTCTTATACCTCTCTGTTTATTCTTCAGCTCAAAATGATATCCGGATAATTAATTCAGATTTTAATTCCATTACAATAACTTACTATCCTCAATATTCTGATACCTCTATTATCAGGATTGGTTCAGAACAATTCAGAAATGTTCGGTTACTTTTTGGTAAAATCTTAAATCCTTATGAACCAGGAGTTCCATCAATCCAGAAGAGAATTGTCTCAGTGGGTGTTCCGGATGAATATGGCAATACAATCGAGGTAATTAACTATTCTTATAAGGAAATTGACGGACAGATAATCCCTGTTCCCGGGATGATTCCTGATTCAATTTCTTATTCTTTAAATTATCTCAAAGGAGATAAGTACTATGATGTTCAACAATCTGAATTGGTTTCTTTTGGTGAAGCAGGTTATGCAAGAGAAATATTGATACAAAATATAATTATCAGCCCTATACAATTTGAACCATTACAAAACAAAATAAGACTTTACACTGAAATTACTTTCAGAATAAATTTCTCATCAGCGCAGATAAGCTCCAAACCTGCAGATAATTTTCTTGATGGTGCTGTCTTGAATTTTGCAGTTGCTAAGTATTGGAATAAGTCGGTGCGAACGACAAATAAAATTACTGTTACAAACAGTGTTTTGGCAAATGGTAAATGGGTTAGATTTGAAGCACCTGAAGAAGGTATCTATAAAATTACCAGGAATCAGTTGAGCAGTTTTGGCATTGATCCAAACACAGTTGACCCGAGAACAATTAAAATATTCAATAATGGTGGTAAAGTTCTTCCTGAGTTACAGAGTGCTCCAAGACCCGCGGACCTGGTTGAGAACGCAATTTTAGTAGTTGGAGAAGATGATGGTAAATTTGACGCAAATGATTATATATTATTTTATGGCAGAGGAATAAATTTTTTTGATTATGATACAAATGGCAGAACAATAAAAAGATTCAAACACCCTTATTCAAAAAGCAATTATTTCTGGATTACTTCCGGCGGCAACCCTGGTAAACGAATGACCGCTAAATCTTCACTTTCAGATAATCCTGATTATCAGCAAACTTCCACAATTGCATTTGCTTATAAAGAAGATGACAAAATAAATCTCGGAAAAACAGGAAGACAATGGTTTGGCGATGATTTCAGTCAGTCAGTTTTACAGCGGGTTTATATGAACAAGCTTGATGCAAGAATTCCAACTGAACCTGTAAAATATAATGTCCGATTTGTCGTTGGCTCTTCAACTAATCTCACACTTACTGTTTCAGAAAGCGGAAATCAGATTTATTCATCCACACTATCCGGTTATGGAACAAACCGATATCAGGTTGGCAGTGAGCATCGATTTTCTTTTAATTTCACGGGTAACATTCCAAACGATTTAAGTTCTCTGACTTTTCGCATAAATCCCGCTGCATCAACTTCTGTAGGCTATCTTGATTATTTCGAGATTGAATATAAAAGAGAATTAAAAGCTCTTGATGATTACCTTGTTATCTTTTCAGATGAAGTAAATGGTGTAGTTGAATATCAATTGAGCAATTTTTCAACATCCAATGTCTCGGTTTTTGATGTTACTGACTATGCTAATGTTAAGATTATCACTAATACTAACATTAGCGGTGGAAATTGTTCTTTCAGAATGAACGAATCATCTACCCGAAGAGCTAAATATATTGCACTTGAATCAGGTAAATTTAAAACACCGATCAATCCGACTGAAATTTCCAACTCAAATCTTAGAGGAGAAGTTACCGGTGCAGAACTTATTATAATCTCTCCAAAAGATTTTCTTGATGCTGCAAACAGATTGAAAAATTACAGGGAAGGACAAACCATTCCTGCCATTTCAACTTTAGTGGCAGATGTTGAAAAAATTTATAATGAATTTTCCGGAGGATTACCGGATGTTACAGCTTTAAGGGATTATATTAAATATGCTTTCGATAATTGGCAGATTAAACCTAAATATGTTCTGTTATTCGGCAAAGGTACTTATGACTATAAAAACATTGAAGGATTCGGAGACAATTTTGTCCCAACTTGGCAGTCTGAGGAATCTTTAATACTGATTTATAATTCTGACTCTTATACTACCGACGATTTTTTTGTCCGCGCTGCCGGAGATGATAGTGTAATTGATCTCGCTATAGGAAGAATTCCTGCCAGAAGTTTAACAGAAATGAATTCTTACATTGATAAGATAATTAAATATGAGAAGAATTCAGACAAAGGTCCGTGGCGTAATCTGATTACTCTTGTTTCTGATGATGGATGGACTTCAACCGGTGATGATACATCCCTTCATACAAGACCTAATGAAGACATTTCAAAATCAGGTTATATGCAATCATTTGATTTTAATAAAATCTATCTGGCTGCTTATCCGCCGGTTATTACTTCAGGTGGAAGAAGGAAACCTGATGTTAATGAAAGAATTATAAGTTCTATTAACGAAGGTACTGTTTATCTGAATTACATTGGACACGGTAATCCTGAAGTATGGACTCACGAAATCGTATTTGAAAAGACAGTAAGTATCCCAAGACTAAAGAATGATCGTCTTTTTGTTCTTGGAACATTTACCTGCGACTTTGGTTATTTCGATATACCAAATTATCAAAGTGGTGCCGAGCAATTGGTTTTGTTAAAAGATTATGGTGCCATTGCTGCTTTTACTGCAGCAAGGCTTGTATTCGCAGGCGAAAATGAAGGGTTAAATAAAGATTTTATCAATCGAATGTTCAACTCAGGAAGAGATACTTTAAACTTACCTCTCACATTGGGAAGAGGATTCTATCTTACCAAACTAACCAATTATTCGATCAACGATCAAAAGTATGTTTTGTTGGGTGATCCCACCATCAGAATGAATGTGCCCGTATTAACTTCTGTTATTGATTCAATTAACGGGCAGCCCCTAACAGTTGATATTCAGATAAAAGCTTTAAGTAAAATTAAAATAGATGGCAGAGTAGTTAATTCAGATAATTCAACAAGAGCAGATTTTAATGGTGAAGCTATATTAACTGTTTTTGATTCCGAACGCGATTTGCCACTACCTGAAATTTCTCCTAATCCTAATAATCCATTCACAATGACTGTTCAGAATTCAATTATATTCAGAGGAAGAGTCAGCATAATCAACGGTGTATTTTCAACTGAATTTTATGTCCCCAAAGATATCTCGTATGAAAATAAAAATGGCAAAATTAATCTTTACTTCTTCAATTCAGAAGATGATGGGGTAGGTTTTACGAAGAAAATTGTTGTAGGTGGAACTGATTCAACTGTAGTAAATGATGGAAATGGTCCGGAGATAAACATATTTTTTGACAACGAAAATTTCCAGAGTGCTTATCTTGTTGGTTCAAGCCCTCTGCTGATTGTTAAGCTGATTGATGAAACCGGATTGAATACAACCGGCACCGGAGTCGGGCATAAACTGGAAGGAATTCTGAATGAACAGGCGAATAATCCTATTGATTTTACAAATTATTTTACAAGTGATTTGGATGCTGGAGGAAAATCTGGTAAGGTTAATTATCAATTCAGCAAACTTGAAAGTGGTGATTATACAATTCAGGTAAAAGCGTGGGATATATTTAATAATTTTTCAACAGAAAAATCTTATTTTTCGGTGGTTGGTGATGATGATTTAGTCGTTCGTGATATTTACAATTATCCAAACCCGTTTGGTGGGAAAACAACATTTACATTTCAGCAAAATCTTTCTGAACCAATAGATGTTAAGATAAGAATCTTTACAGTTGCCGGAAGATTAATAAAAGAAATTGATCAACAGTATATAACCAATCGGTATGTAACAATTGATTGGGATGGAAGAGATGCTGATGGAAATGAATTGGCAAATGGTACATATTTATACAAATTGATTGTTAAAACATCAGATGGTAAATTTAATAAGTCTTATCTTGGAAAACTTGCCGTAGTAAGGTAATTAAAAATTATTAGTTAACTATTACATAAGTTTTTTATATTTAATGTCAGGAGGATAAATTGGTTTTAAATAAGTTCATTTCATTATTCGGAGGTAAAACAACGATGAAAATATTTCTAAGGATATTCTTGCTAAGCTTGGTTGCTCTTTCAGCAGGTAATGTATCCTATGCACAATCGACACAAACAACTGCGGTACCTTTTCTTCTAATTTCACCGGATGCTCGAGGAAGTGGTATTGGTGAATCCGGTGCAGGATTAGCTGACAATTCATCAGCTATTTTCTGGAATCCTGCCGGCGCTGCTTTTTTAACCGGAACAGAAGTCAGTTTAACACATAGTAACTGGTTGCCTCAATTCAATCTCGATTTATTTTACGACTATCTGACCTATCGTCAGTATTTTGAGGAACTGAGTGGTAATGTTAGCGCAAGCATAACCTATATGAATTATGGTGAGTTTGTTAGAACAGGAGAAACTGACCCCACTCCACTTGGAACATTCAGATCTTTCGAGACGGCTGTTACTCTAGGTTATGCAACAAAACTTCACAGTGACTGGGGCATTGGATTTAATTTCAGAGTAATCCACAGCAGACTTTCAGACCAACCAACTGGTGAAGAACAAGGCAAGGGTGTTGCAACTTCTGTTAGTTTCGATATTGGTGGAATGTGGCGTCCTTCTTCCTTAGTGCTTCCATTAATTGACGAAGATATTGGTAACAGATTTTCAATGGGAATTAATCTGAGTAATTTGGGTCCGAAGATTTCCTATATTGACAGAGCTCAGGCAGATCCTATCCCTACTAATTTCAGGTTGGGTTTTGCATATAAAATTCTTGATGATGAATTTAACTCATTGATTTATACGCTCGATTTTCAGAAACTCCTTGTAAGTAAATCAACTAAGGTTGTTCCTTCAGGTGATACAACAAAAACAGTCACTGAATCTGATGACTGGTATAAAGCAATTTTCACCGCCTGGGGCGATAAACCTTTCAGAGAAGAGCTTAGAGATGTTATTACCTCAATGGGATTAGAATATGTTTACGGAACTCCCGGAGATTTTCTCTTTGCATTGAGAACTGGATTTTTCTATCAGGATCCGGATTATGGAAACAGAAAGTTTGTAACCTTTGGTGCAGGTATCCGTTATGATATTTATGGATTTGATTTCAGTTATATAACTACTTCTGTTTTCAAAAATGGAGAAAACCATCCGCTTAATGACACTCTGAGATTTACAGTATTGATTGGTTGGGGAGCTGTTCCGGAATCAACTCGTGGTCTTCCAAGAGGAATTTAATTCAGATGAAAAATGTAATCCTGTTTTTACTGTTTGTTTCTTTGGGCAGTTTATCTGCCCAAAGTTTTAATGGGGCTTTTAATATTGCACCACTAGATTCCAAAAGGATTTTAGATTCAGATACTATTAAAATTCTTGGTGTAATGGTTAGTTTTCAGGAGGACAGAGATGCTGCAACCTTTGGTAATGGAAAATTCGGGAGCATTTATTCTCAGAACTATGGCAACAATATTTTAGACCCTCTTCCTCACGACAGGAATTACTTCGAATCACACCTTGAATTTGTTAAAAATTATTTTACGAAGGTTTCAGATAATAAACTTACAGTTGAATACTTCGTTCTGCCCGATACATTTTCAGTTTCTCAAACAATGAGAAATTATTCGCCAACTCCAAAATCGAATGACTTTACACCTTTGGGAAATTTCTCTCAGGAAGTTTGGTCAATTGCTGCTGAGCTTTTTCCTACATTCAATTTTTCTGATTATGATCTTTTTATAATTTTTCACGCAGGTGTAGGAAGAGATATAACTCTGCCGGGAAGTTTGGGAAATGAAAGAGATCTTCCTTCAGTCTATTTAAGTGAAAATGCACTAAGGGAAATATTCGGGAATAACTTTGACGGGTTTCCGGTTAATAACGGAAGCTTCAAAATCAAAAACACTGCGATTATTCCGGAAACTGAATCAAGAGAGTTAAGCACTCTTTCCGGTACCATCCTTTTTGAAATCA
>FWPU01004418.1_pt1 | contig 32817 bp, 30 predicted proteins | sample 2228361 | NCBI WGS metagenome assembly FWPU01 (sample SAMEA103939777, study PRJEB20133) | metagenome
GGGGACGAGTCAGGCGGTAGAGCGGAATGCGGCCCAGGTCTCTTTCCAGGCGTCTTTGCCACTCATGCCTCAGGCGTTCGGGCGGCAGTTGAACTGCCGTCCGAACGGGCCGAGCCGGGATTGTCTCCGTTTGAGCGGGTCATCTGCATGGGAAGTGGTTGGGAGGACCTCCTTTCCCTCTCGATTTGACCCCAACATCACCCAGCCACCATGCTCCCCTCCCCCGACGTTTTTGGGACACACCCGTCCCAGCCACTTTGCTTGAAGGAATCCCTATCCTGTTCTATAATCTCTCGCATGCCTCCTCTGGTCAACCGCCATCTCCCTCGACCTGGACGATTGCTCCGGTCCGCCGTGAAGTCGCACGGCAGGCGAGTGTGGCTGGGGGGGTTGCTGCTGGTCCTTGTAGCCGTGCTCGTCTACTTCTTACCCCCGGTGCACAGTCGCCTGGCCTGGCGGTTGGAGGAACTATACGCCCGCTGGAAGATTTTTTGGCAACCGCCGGAGAGTGTCGTATTCCTGCCAGCTCAACAGCAACAACTCGATCGTATGGTGACCCAGACCCTCCAGGCGTTGACACCTACTGCCACCTTCCTGCCTTCCCCAACGTCGGTGCCGCATTCTACCGCAACTATCACGCCTACTCCCCTTCCCGAACGCGTGGCTCTACCTGTGCCGCGCTATTTTAGCCAGTGCAACCGCTGGAACTATTGTGGTCCGGCCAACCTGGCCATGGCACTGGCCTTTTGGGGCTGGAAGGGCGACCGCGACGATGTGGCGCGCGCCATCAAACCCGGCGAGAACGACCCCTCCAAGAGTTTCATAGACCGCGGCCGGACAGACCTAAACGTTATGCCTTACGAGATGGTAGATTTCGTCAACGAGCAGACTGAGTACCGTGCCCTCTTCCGGCATGGAGGGGAGATTGCCCTGCTCAAGACGTTGATTGCCAACGGTTTTCCGGTGGTCATTGAGAAGGGATATTACCAGCGCGATAGCAGTGGGCGCGTCTCCTGGATGGGGCACTACGCCTTTGTCACCGGCTATGATGAGGCCCAGGGCGGCTTTCTCTGGCAGGATGCCTATCCGAATCATTGTCAGAATAGCGATGATCCGCGCCGGCTGGAGAAAGAGGGACGCGATAACCTGAGCCTGTATTCCGACTTTCTCAGCGGCTGGCGCGGCTTCAACTATGTCTTTCTGATTGTCTATCCACCGGAACGCGAGGCGGAAGTGCTGAATCTGCTTGGCCCCTGGGCAGATGTCTCCTGGGCGGCGCGACACGCGCTGCAAATTGCCGAACGGGAGGTACAGGACCTGACAGATATAGACTTATTCTTTGCCTGGTTCAACAAAGGTACCAGCCATGTGCAATTGCTGGAATACGCCGATGCCGCCGCCGCTTACGATTATGCCTTTCAACTCTACGCGACTCTCCCCGATGAGACACGCCGGCCTTACCGCATGTTGTGGTATCAAACCGGCCCGTACTGGGCGTATTACTACACGGGACGCTACCAGGATGTGATCACACTGGCAGATGTGACCTTGAAGAGTGTGGCCTATGGCCCTACTCTGGAGGAGAGCATCTATTGGCAGGCAATGGCGCAGTATGCCTTGGGCCAGTTTGGCGAGGCGTGTGCCAATATGCGCCGCACGGTCTATCTCAATCAACACTTCGCGGCCGGATTGCAAATGCTACAGGCATGGGGTTGCCCATGAGAATCCTGCATTTTGCCGATGCCCATATTGATATGGCCAATTATGGCCGCCACGATCCCCAAAGCGGCCTGCCCTTGCGCGTCCTGGATTTCCTTCGCTCGTTGGATGTCATTGTGGACACGGCCATTGCGGAGCGGGTGGACCTTGTGCTCTTCGCCGGTGATGCGTATAAGGACCGTACGCCTTCCCCCACTTTCCAGCGCGAGTGGGGGAAGCGTATTGTGCGCCTGTCGAAGGCTGGCATTCCAACTTTGCTCCTGCTCGGCAACCACGATGTTTCGCCAGCCATCGGACGCGCCCATGCCGTTCAGGAGTTCGAGACACTCGAAATTCCTGGAGTGCGTGTAGTGGACAAGCCCCAGTTTTTGCTTCCGGCTGACCTGGGCCTGCCGTTGCAGATCATCGCCCTGCCGTGGGTTTCCCGTTCGGGTCTGATCGCGGCGCTCGATCTGACGACGACCGATCGCGCGCAGGTCTTGCCTGATCTGGAAGACCGTCTGATGGCCCTGGTGTATCAGTGGTTGGATCAGAGCGATACCGGTCTGCCCATCGTTCTGACTGCCCATGCTCTGGTAGAGGGAGCTCAGTACGGCTCGGAACGGATGGTCATGCTCGGTTCTGAATGGATGCTTCCCGGCGCGCTGGTGCGCGATGCGCGGTTGGATTACGTTGCCCTCGGTCATATCCACCGGGCGCAAAACCTGAACGAAGATGCCCACCCGCCGGTCGTCTATCCGGGTTCGATCGAGCGCGTGGACTTTGGCGAGGCGAATGAAAAGAAGTATTTCGTTATCGCGGACGTGGAGCGCGGCCGGACGCGCCTGGACTGGCGGGAATTGACGCACATCCGTCCTTTTGTGGATCGCCGCGTGACGCTGACCTTGCCGGAAAACGTCACCGCGGCTCTCCAGGCGGCGCTACCGCCCCCGGAGGCACTGGAGGGCGCCATCGTCCGTTTGACGGTTGAGTACCCACGTGCCTGGGAGGCGTTGATTGACGAGACGGCCCTGCGTGCATACCTGAGCCGTGCCTTTGAATTCCACCTGGTGCGACGCCCCCGGATGGAAAACCGCGTGCGCCTGCCGACTGACGTTACGGTTGCCGAACGGAGTCCGCTCGACCTACTGGAGCAGTTCTGGCGCGCCAGTCACATGGAGGAGGGGGAAATGGAAGCATTGAAAGCGCTGGCCAGCCAAATCCTGCAAGAGGACCTGTCCGAGTAGGAAGTCCTCCCTGCTACTTTGCCTCTTCAGGAGAGGATGGTCAGGGCTGTTCTTCGTGAAGCGGATAATAGGATGGCAAAGGTGGGACAGGTGTCTTGCTCCAGCGGAAGGCGGAGGCCAGATGTTGTCGTGCCTCCATCAAGCGACCGGGGTCGTTGGCGTAAATGGTGACCAGCGGCTGACCGTCCGCGACCTGGTCCCCGACTTTGACGTGGACGAGCAGGCCGACGGCGTGGTCAATAGCATCCTCTTTCTTGCTGCGCCCGGCACCCAATAGGACGGCGGTTTCTCCGATAACCCGTGCATTCACCTCCCTCAGGTAGCCGGCGCGGCGTGAGGAAAATTCTCCCGCGAGGCGGGCTTTGGGTAACTTTTCGGGATGATCCACGTAGGAGACGTCGCCGCCCTGAGCGCGGACCAGGGCGCGGAACTTCTCGAAGGCCGCGCCGCTGGCGATTACCTGCTCGGCCATCTGACGGCCCTCCTCCAGGCTATCGGCGTGTCGGCCAAGCATGAGCAGGTGAGCGCTGAGGTAGAGGCAGTGGGCGCGGAAGTCGGCCGGGCCGCCGCCGTGGAGCGTCTCGATGGCTTCGCGCACCTCCAGCGCGTTCCCGACGGCGCGTCCGAGCGGTTGATTCATATCCGAGAGCAGGGTCATGACCTGGCGTCCGGCGCGGCGGCCAATGTCTATTGCCAGGCGGGCCAGTTGCCGCGCTTCTTCTACGGTAGCCAGGAACGCTCCTGACCCGACTTTGATATCCAGGAGGATGGCCTGCGCGCCGGCCGCGATTTTCTTGCTCATGATGGAGGCGGCGATCAGGGGCAGGGAGGGCACCGTGCCGGTCACGTCACGCAGCGCGTAGAGTTTCCCATCGGCAGGGGCGAGGGAGGGATTCTGACCAGCCAGCACTACGCCGATTTCCTTCAGTTGCCGTTTGAACTCGTCAGTGGTCAAATCGCAGCGGAAACCGGGGATGGATTCCATCTTGTCCAGCGTGCCCCCGGTAAAGCCCAGGCCGCGCCCGGACATTTTGCCAATCGGCAAGCCGCAGGCGGCCACGACCGGCAAGACTACCAGACTCGTCTTATCCCCTACGCCGCCGGAGGAATGTTTATCTACTGCAAAATCCACCACATCCGAGAGATCGAGCACCGCGCCCGAATGAGCCATCGCCACGGCTAGGTCGGCCGTCTCGCGGGTCGTCATGCCGTTCAGCAGGACTGCCATAGCCCAGGCGGCCACCTGGTAATCGGGAATTTCGCCCGTCGTGAGGCCCTGTACGAAGAACTCGATCTCCTCGCGAGACAATTCCCCTTTGTCGCGTTTCTTGATGATGATATCCACTGCGCGCATAGACTCACTCCTTGCAGTCCATTGTATCCCAATTTCCTTATTGTCGGGCAAGCATTTCTGTCAGCCGGCGCGCTTGTTGCCAGATCGCATCGAACATGGCAACGGTCAGGCGTCCGGTCTGCGTGTTCTGCCGGCTGGGATGGTAGGAGCAGAGCAGGAAAGTGGGACGAAGTAAAAGAGGGGAGGGGGGGAGTTCGAAATGCGCGCCATGGGCGAAGAGATAGCGCCCTTGGGGCACGGCACATAGACGGAGGATGCGTTCGAAAGCGATCCGCCCCAGGGCGACGATCACAGTCGGTTGCAGGGAGGCGATTTCGTGCTCCAGATAGGGCTGGCAATTGTCCATTTCGGCGGGTGTGGGGCGGTTGCCGGGTGGAGCGCAGCGACAAACGGCTGTGATGTACAGGTCGGTGAGGGTCAATCCGTCGGTGCGATGGATGGAATGGGGTTGACTGGCAAAACCGGCGCGGTGGAGGGCTGGGTAGAGAAAATCACCGGAGGCGTCGCCGGTGAACATACGGCCGGTGCGATTCGAGCCATGCGCGCCGGGTGCCAGGCCGACGACCAGAACCCGGGCCTGCCTGTCGCCGAAGCCGGGCACCGGGCGTCCCCAATATTCCTCATCACGATATGCTCGTCGCTTCTGCCGCGCGACCAATTCGCGCCAGGCTACCAGGCGCGGACAGCGACGGCATTCCAGCAGGTCAGGGGGATTTAGCGGAGATAGCATTCGCTGTGTCGGAGCAGGCATCTGTCTACATACCGATCTAGCCCCTGGACGCCCGGCGGGATGAGCGTATCCGCGCTGACGAAGCGGCCGAGGGGGAAATAGTTAGGAGGCGTTGTAAAAGAGCAGGCCGAAGACATCGGTATAGGTATACTGGCCAGTGTAGATAGGGGGTAGCAGGTCGCCGGTATTATAGCGCACTCTGCCCCAGGCAGTATAGCGCGCCGCCGCGACCTTTGATCTCTAAAGTAACGCCAGCCTCTCGTCAGCCCACCCTTGCGGGTGTTCTGCCATCAGGACCGCCAATGCGCGGGCATGGTGCGCGCGACTAGGTGCCTGAGACAGATAGGTATATTGTTTTAGGAATTGCATCCATCATGCTCCATGGTCCTCCTGGCATCTCTCAGCAAGATGCTGATGTCTTTTGGGACCTTCCTTGCTTCGCTTGGCGATGTGCTTAGGTACGTCACCTGGGCCGTGCTCGTTACCTCTACCTGGTGCAACTTGTTCTCGATCCGCATTCCCATCTTGTCGCAATGCACCTCCTCGTCCGTCTTGACCAAGTGGCCTTCACTGTGGCGCCTGAATACCAAGGCTATATTACGTGACTTCCGTTGCCCTAAACGGGAACGCTGCCTGGTTGTCTTATACCTGGCTTTTCATATTTCCCAACCACTCCTCTTAAGCCTGTCTATTACCCATAAGTAGAAATTTGGGTAGTGGTCAATTAAGTGAAAAAGGGCCGTTTTCAGGCGAGTTATCACTTGCGCGTAGACCACCACCGAAATTTGCCCCATCCCGCAAGTCGGGGACGTGCGCCACAACCACTTCCCATGCAGAAGGCCTGGTCAAGGGAGACAACCTCTGCTTGGCCTGCGTTCGGACGGCAGTTCAACTGCCGTCCGAACGCCTGAAATGGCCACTCCTTTCCAATCATTCTTTTCTGCCCTTCTCTTCCAGAGCAAGTTTCTTGCCCATCCAAATCCTGCGCCAACCGAACGAGTTGTGTCCAATAGATAGCTCTTAAGCTGCTGGTATGGCGAACGTCTTGGTCAGCTGTGGATCTCTACCGTCGAGCTGTGCCTGATAAGGCCGCCCAAAAGTCGGCGGTACCTCAGATTGGCCTTGCGTTCTAGGCAACGAGCCTCTCCCGTTTTCGATTGAAAAGCCCTGCTTACCTTACCGATATCACTTGATCACTACCTGCGGCTGGGTTACTGCGATGTGAATATTTGGCGGCTCGAACACCTGATGTCTTTCCACTACCTTCGTCCCCACCTCTTCCAGCGCAGCTCGACAATGGACACACTGCTCAACCGAATATATCGGTGTGTGCTATGACCACTCGACCCGCGGCAGCGTATGGACGGCGTGACAGGGTTGTCCAGCGTTCTGTGTATGTGTTTGCGCAAAGTGCATGGAGAGGGCTTCTTCGTCCATGTCTGGAGGGGTGCTGCTGTTGCGGCTGTTCTTAGGTGACTTGAGCTTTGAGCGCCTGCACGCGCCCGACAAGTTGGCCTATCGTTCGTTCGAACTACGCAACGACGGCTCCTCCTGGCAGGTAGGCTTCGGGTGTCGCCGGTTGGTGCAGTCGTGGCGAGTCGAGGAGGATGAGGCGGGGAAGCAGTTACAATTTCTCAATACAACAAGCACTACGATGTCTCGCACAGGCCATCATGAGCCGGTGAAGGTGTTCACCACCACCTTCGGCTACGCAGGCTAGTTGCATACACCACTCCATAAGGAACTTTCCTCCCAACAATCAATACAGAAGAGCTCCTGCTAGAGATGTGGATGCCAAGAGTTCTTCGGATCTTACGGCAAAGCTCAGGCAGATCGTCACAGTAACCTGCAACTGCGTTCGCAGGTAGCAAGTGTTTTCTGCAAGATGGCGACTATTCTCGAGAAAATTAGCCTGCAGGCTCTGCTGTTGTGAGAGATGTATTCGAGTACAATTGGCCTAGACATTGTCGCATTGAAGCCAATCTTACAGAGTCCGGTAGTGGTATAGAGTCAAGTGAAAAATCGCCTAATATCCCGCCTCTTTCACTTCGACTTGATCACTAGACGGAGTCCGAGGTGTAATGTTTCTCGCCCACATAACTTTAGATGCGAGCGGTTTCGAACGTTCTCTGCTGAAGTAAAATTCTTGTTTGCTGTGCCTATTGCTCTAAAAGTCCTCCCTTGCCCTTTCTGGCGGGTATGAGATGACCACCATCTTATCTGGAGGAGGCTAACCCTATGTCTACCCTTACTCCTCCCTGGGCAAAACCATTGACGGTTGCATTCGTGCCAGGACCACTGTCCGCCTTGCTGGACGAGGTAGCCAACCAGGTGCTGGAAGCCTTCCGCCGAGTGGGTCACACTGTGGTGGATGTCCCCGTTCCCCATACGGATTTGCTGTGGACCACAGCGCCATTCGGGCATGCTGTACGATGGCGCGAGGCCTTGCTGTTCACTGCCCGGCGTCGTTTTCGTTTGGAGCGTACACCCACTATTCTGACCATGATCCACGCTCCCGAGCGCGATTTCTATCGTCTGGTGGCTCATTTCGAACGCGCCCTGCAAAAAAATCCCCTCGATCCGGCCGATTTTGCCTTCGAGGGCCTGCAGCCTGGCGCCTACGAAATTCTGGCGGAACAGGGACGACGTGGTGGTCCTATCCTGATTCTGGAACGTCTGTTGCAGGTTCAATCCAAAAGCATTCGCATCCTGCTTCTGGTAGGCGATCGGGCTGTGCGCGAAGCCTACTTGTTTGACCTGGTTGGTGCCCATCCTCGCCTGCTCCCGGAGCCGGATGAACAGGCTTTTTACCTGGATATTGCCTTGCGCGTGACCAGCGCTATCAGCAGCGCGAGTGTAACTGACCATCAGGTGGTAGGCGATCCCGTGCCGGCCGATCTCTGGCAACAACTGGCCGTGCCGCGTCAGATGATCCAGGCGGCGCGTGAACTTGGCAAACGACACTTCTTTACGCCTACGGTCAGAATTGCGGATCTGGTTGCTGTACCCTCAATCAGCAATGCTGTTGCCGAGCAATACAGCGAAGGGTGCTTTGCTAGCTGGGAACCCCATCTCTCTGGCCTGGTTTCTACTATCACTGGTAGTGCCCGTCCGGTGGACAAAGGCAGCATTACCCTGGATGATCTGGCGATCATCGTTGGCGTGCGCCCGGATGGCCGCGGTGCGCTAGTGCGGCACGTGGTAGGGCATCGCAATGATCCGCCCTCCTCTGAGGCAGTAGAGATGATCTGGATGGATGAGCCTCTCCCTCGCATCTCCCTCTCGCTCAACGGTCAGACCTTTCTGGTGCCGGCAGTGCGCTCCAAATTGCACGGTCACCGTGGCGTGGCCGCTTACCATCCTGATTTCGTGGAATATGTCCCTCTCGACACACCGTACTATTACTATCCGGTTTCCTGCTCTACCGAGGCCCAGGCGCGCGGCATTTACCAAGCCTTCTCGCGTGCCGAATGCCTGCGCTATCCGCAGGATCCGCGCCAGGTTGCCTTCACCATCCTTCCCGGTCATGGTGTCGTGATCGTCGAAAAATGGCAATCCGAGAAAGCACCCTTCCAGGTGATCTGGGAATACCTGGATGCCGGCTATTTAGAGATTCAACCGCGCGTTCCCCAAGGCCCATTGATGTTCGTCCCTGGCCCAGCTGGTCGCCTGTACCTGTGCGACCTGATGAAGACTTCCCACCTGGAGTAAACCATGCGTACCATCTACGTGGAAAAGGACATCCCTCGCGTCCTGTTGACCAAGGCCATTGCTCCATACTGGCCAGACTTCGTATGGACGCCTCTCTCTTCTGCCCGCGTCGCCAACTTGCCCGATCCGCCTCTGCCCGGACCGCGCTGGCTACGTGTCCGCAACCTGCAATGTGGAATTTGCGCCTCCGATCTATCCCTGCTTTTCGTCCATGCCGATCCTGCTATCGCCCCAGCTGCCCTACCTGCTTTCTCCCGCTTCTGGCTCGGACACGAAACCGTCTCAATCGTCACCGAAGTTGGCTCCGGGGTGACGCGCTTTCGCGTCGGCGATCGCGTGCTCATGGATACCCATTTTGCCGGTGCCAACTGCGAGACTCTGGAAATCGAACCCAAATGCCGCTACTGTGCGGAGGCCGATTACCACTTCTGTGTCAACAAGTCGGCACCTGGCCCGCGTGGCGTCGGGGGCGGGTTTGGCGATTCATATGTCACCCACGAGATGGCTGTCTATCCGGCTGCTCTCGACCTGGACGTGGATCAAGCCACACTGGTCGAGCCGCTCTCGATTGCCGTCCACGGTGTCATGCGCTTTCCACCCCGTCCCGGTGATAAAGTGATGGTGATCGGAGCCGGCACCATTGGCCTGCTGACCGTGATGGTGGTACATGCCCTGGAGCCACAGGCCGAAATCAGCATCCTGGCGCGCTATCCCCATCAACAACGGATAGCCGAAAAACTGGGCGCCCGACATATTCTCACCCGCCCTGATTACGCTGCTGTGGCTCGCATCACCGGCGGCAAATTCTTCTCGGCACCGCTCAACCGTGGCGTAGTGATCGGCGGTTTTGACCGGATCTACGACTGTGTGGCCGATCCCCGCACCACCAGTGATGCCTTGCGCTGGACGCGCGCCGGCGGCACAGTGGTCATGGTCGGCGCTCACATGGCTCCTATGCCCAGGGTGGATCTGACTCCCATCTGGTATCATCACATCAACCTGGTGGGCACCTATGGCCACGGCATGAATACCTGGGACGGCACGCGTAAACACACCTACGAATGGGTCTTCGACCTGTTCCGCCAAGGGAAACTGGATATTCAGGGGTTGATCACCCATCGCTTCCCCCTCTCCGCGTACAAAGAGGCTATTCGGGTAGCCATGACTAAAGGTCGGACCAAAGCTATTAAGGTTGTGCTGGTCAATGACGAGTGAAACCTCAACTCATCCCCCCTAGAACCTCTCACAAAGGTCACATCACTTTCATGCCTTCATCACCTGCCTGTGGTCTGTCTATTCCCCACAAGTAGGGCAAATTGGAAATTCGCCCAATCATTTGCCCCATCCCACAAGTCAGAGTTGCGCCACAACCACTTCCCATGCAGAAGGCCTGGTCAAGGGAGACAACCTCTGCTTGGCCCGCGTTCGATGTTATTCTAGAATGACCACATCCCAAATGTACAGTGAAGGAAGGGTGAATCTCAGGATACCACTATCCTCGCCGACTGGCGGCAGTTCCAGGCGGTGTTCGAAGTCGGGTGAGAGCACGATCATCTTCTTTCCGGTGGCGGACATTTCCTGTGGTAATAGGAGTGTGATCTGGACGTCAGACCGGCTTGTAAAGTTGCCGTTTAGGAATTCGAGGTTGAGTATGTGCACAACGATTTGCCCGTTGGCGTTGACGTAAGGCAAGACCTGAACCATTTCCGGTGCGGTGATGGGGCTGGATATGCTCTTTACGATGTCAAGAACGTTTTGCGTTGCTGTCGTATCGCGCTGTGCCCAGATTTTCCACCATAAGTAATCGGTAAAGAAGATGAACTTCCCTTTTTCAAGGGAGTGTGTACCGTTTGTTTTTATCCTTCGTAAGGCTGGGCGATTCACCTCGTTGCCGTTCTCGTCCCTGCTGGCAAATCTGGTATTCGAGGCTATTACAATGCCGCCATCCGCAATATAAGCAAGAAGACGTTCCACATCCTGCTCGGGCCAGTAGAATCCACCTGTGAGCACAACTTTATACCCATCTATCTGGTCAATCCCGATCACATCGTGCGGGATGTTGGCATTCAATAGCATCATCGCGTATCCATAAGTCATCTCCGCACCTTCTGTATCGGCTTGTGGAACGACAGACGGCCTTAGGACGGCTACCTCTGCCGGCCAGGACAAGGCCTGGAACGCTTCTGGATGTTCCCGTACAAAAGTTATAGTAGGGATAGATCGTTTCACGAGGCGTCGTGTAGCTGATGTCGACATAATGGACGTCTGGCATGTACATGTAATACCCGCCGCTGGCGTAAGTTTCGGCCATTTGATGATTGAAGATCGCCTGCCTGGAGGTTGTCTCAAGTGTCTCATAATATTTAGAAAGCATGGGCATCACTGCTGCGCGCTTTCTGAGACTGGTCGCATACTTTACGGAAGGGGTCACTGGCATTCCTGCAGGGATTTGGCTGCCCGGACTCTCTCTCCAATCTCAGGGAACCAGTGGTGCTCATAAATGAACAGGTCCAGTTGGTCGTAAAAACGGAACACATTTGTTTTATAAAGCGGGTCCGCGTTCACGGAGAAAATCAACGTTTTTCCTTTTTGCCTTGCGTAAGTCCCGGCAAATTCGATAAGTTCCTCGATGAGGTTGTTGGAAGCGGAAAGTAAAAAGAGATAATAATCCTGTGCCAGAGGGGCAGGATTTGACCAGAATGCATTGGTATACCTCTCTGTGAAATTCCCTTCCACGAGAAAATCGTGGTAGTTGAACGAGGAGATATCTGTAATGCCAAGGCGACTCAACTCCTCCTCGCTGTATTTTTCCGCTAGGTAGGTACGGAAACCAGCCAGGCTGTACTCATCGAAGGGGCCAGGGTCCCCCTCGCCAGGATATACTGCCTGCGCTGTTCCCCAGTGTTCGTCGAACACAGAGCCATCCGTGCCGGCATCAATATGGGCTTTCATCTCGTCCTTGAGCCTCTGCGGGAGAGCGGGGCCCAAGATATTCAAAAACAACTTGCCTTGTATGGATAGAGGCTTCCCCTCAAAATCGGTAATGAAAGCTGTCTTCAGTTCCTCGGGCAAGTCTTCTACGGTTACCCATGATCATTGTTCCATAAAGACACCACCGAGAGATGCTTCGCCCTTTTTTTTTCTTGTGCATCCACCAGTGATCTTCATAATCGGCATCATTGTTTGCGGGGATATGTTCTCCCCACGCCATAGTAGTGATAGAGAGCGACAAATCTGCGATGGAATCATAGCCAAACCTACCGTAAATATCAATCGCAGAGGGTATATGGAGTAATGTCATTGTCAGCCATGGTTGTAGGGATTTCTTCGGGGGTTGCTGTTGGTGGGACTGCCGGTTGGGCCTGACGCGGTACAAGCCTGGAATAGGAACCCCTCCTTCACACCAGGGCGGCATGATCCAAGGCCCTTGCGGTGGGCAGACTCCTGTGACCCACATGATACCTGTGATCAATGCGATGATTCCCACTGCATTAGACACCCCATGCTTTTGCGGAGCAGATTTCTATATTTTGTAGTATTCACTTTGCCTCCAGAAATAAAACTCGCGCTGTTCTAGCAGATGATGTCGGCGCTTAGATGGCTTTATCACGGGAAGAAGTCCCGAACGCCGGACGTTTGTCGCCGATGATCTCTATGTGTGTACGCCTGTTGTTGCAGCGAGCGGATCAGCGGGAACAGCGCGCCGGCCAGTCCACAGCAGAGAGCAAGCAGGCCGGGAATACCCAAGCCGATAGCCTGTATCCGACCGGTTTTGGCCTGTTTCTGCAGGGGCACCTGCACGTTTGCTCCAAGCAGAGGGGTGATCACGAAGGGATTGTCCTTAAGTTTGCCGATCACGAGTTGACCGTCGCGCTGGGTTACCCCACCGATGACAGTCAGGCGTTGTCCCCCACGCAGTTCCCATAGTCGGGCGTGCGAATCGGTGATCCTTCCCCACCGCCGGCCACGAGGAGAAATGTTCAAGACGGATGGGTCAATTCCGGTCAGGATAGCGGCAGCTTCGGCTACTTCCTGGCTGGGAGTGAATCCCTCACCTAGGGAGTAATGTTTGTCCAGCCCCTGTGGGTCTACCCAGATGGTGCCGGTCTCGTCTTCCACCAGGAAAGGAACGGCACGAACCTTGTCTCCTGCACCACGTCAGCCGGCACTGTCTTCATCTTGCTCGTAGACCTCTACCTTCATGCGGACAACCGCCAGGGGCAACTCGGGAGGGCCGTCCATAGGCTGTGGCACTTGCTTGATGACACCTTCCAGACGGACCAACTGGTTAGAGGGAGTCAAGGTGGCAATCTTTGTAGGCGCAGCCTGATTGATGCGCTCTGTGTTTTGCGCATGCCGGCGAGCGGCAAAAAGGCGATGACCGCAAAAATCAGTAGCGGCAATCCCAGGCACAACCCTATCCCCAACCACCCCAGAACAGAAAAGAAATTGCCGGGTGTAGATGTCATGATTACTTGAGACTTTTATAACATGAGTAACCATAATTGTCAAACAAACATCAAGGCGCTGGATTTCAAAGGCACACCAGTCAGAGTACCGTCCCTGTGGTACGCAAGGCGGAGGGGAAGCAGCCAGGATTCGTGTTTCTCGCGCGCGTACGCTTGTCAGGGCGTGCAGTTGCGGCTAGAATGAAGAGTATGGAATTCCACGTCTTTACGCTCTTGCCCGAGGTGTTTTCCCCCTATCTGGAGAGTAGCATCCTGCAGCGCGCCCGTCAACGCGGGCTTATGAGTGTGTATCTGCACAACATTCGCGATTGGGCAACGGGTAAGCATCGTGTCACCGACGATGAGCCATATGGGGGCGGTGGAGGCATGGTAATGAAGCCAGAGCCAATCTTTAAGGCAGTAGAGTCCATCTTGGGAGCGCCGCCCGATTGCCCGGTGATATTGCTCACTCCGCAAGGGCGCCTGTTGACCCAACGGGTTGTGGTCGAACTGGCTTCTCATCCACGCCTGGCGTTGATCTGTGGTCGCTACGAAGGTGTGGATGAACGCGTCCGCGAACATTTGGTCACGGACGAGATCTCGATCGGCGATTACGTGTTGACCGGCGGAGAGTTGCCGGCCCTGGTGTTGATCGACGCGGTCACTCGCCTTCTGCCGGGAGCGTTGGGCGATGAGAATGGCGCGCAGGACGATTCCCATGCCTCCGGCTTGCTGGAATATCCTCACTATACCCGTCCGCCTGAATTTCGGGGTTGGCGAGTGCCCGAGGTCTTGCTTTCCGGCGATCATGCGCGCATTGCGCGCTGGCGGCGTGAGCAATCGCTCCTTCGCACCCTGCAACGTCGCCCCGATTTGTTGCAGAACGCGCCTCTGACCGCCGCGGACTGCGAGTTCTTGAAAACCCTGTTCGAGGAGATACCGTCGGGCGATGCACCTGCCGACACGACCGAGACGGGCTGACAGCGCCGACCACGCTCGCAGGTACTATATTTTCCACGAGGAGGTTCCCTGGCATGAACACGAAACGTTTTCCCTGGGGCAGGACGTTCCTGTTGGGCTTCGGCTTCCTGGGCGTCAGCGTCATCTGGCCGATCTTCAACCAGTACGTCCCCCTCTTTCTGCAAGCCGGCAACCCGGATTTTGAGGCGAGGTTGCTGGCGGAAGGGAAGGCCATACCGGATATTCGCGGCTTTGGGTTGACGCCGGCCCTGGCGATGTTCATTATGACCTGGGACAACATCCTGAACATGTTCATCGCTCCCTGGGCTGGTTCGCGCAGTGACCGAACGTGGAATCGCTTCGGTCGCCGCAAGGGTTGGATTCTCCTGGGCGCGCCGATCGCGTTGCTCTCCTTTGTCTTCATTCCGGTGGCGCAGTCGGTTCTGGCGATTCTGGTCTTTATTTTGATCACAAACTTCGGAATGGCGCTCTTTCGCGCTCCGACGATTGCCTGGCTGGGTGATTTGTTCGAGGCCGACGATCGCAGTAAGGCTAACGGGGTCATCAACCTCATGGGCGGTGTCGGTGGTCTGCTTGCTTACTTTGGTGGCGGTCTGCTCTTCAATGCCCTGGGGCGTAGCGCGCCCTTTGTGGCTGGCGCGTTAGTTACCACCCTGGCGCTGGTCACGGTTCTGGTTGCGGTACGCGAACCACGCGCTCTGGCCCAGACGGAAACGAGGCCGACCGGCGTCTGGGAGGATGTGCGCCGCCTCTTCACGCAGGCCGATCGGGGTGGTTTACTGGTGTTGATCAGCATTCTGTTCTGGTTCATGGCTTACAATGCGCTTGAGACCGGCCTCTCTTCCTTCGCCGTTTTCACGTTGGGCATGAAGGCCGGAACGGCCGCCATCTATACCGGCGTAATGACAATTTCCTTCATCGGGTTCGCCGTGCCGGCCGGGATGTTGGGCACGCGCTATGGCCGCGCGCCGGTGATTCGCGTTGGGCTGATCGGCCTGACCCTGTTAACGCTAGCGGGCTATTTTCTCATCCGCAGCCCCCTGACCCTGGCGCTCATCCTGGCACTGGCGGGCGCGTTGTGGTCGCTGGTCAATGTCAATAGCCTGCCGCTGGTCTACGATCACGGCGACGAACGGCGGATTGGGACCTATACCGGCTTGTATTATTTCTCCTCCCAACTGGCTGCCGTTCTCGGCCCCACACTGGGAGGTGTGCTGGTTGAGGTCTTGGGGAACGAATACCGCTGGCTGTGGCTGTTCGGGACGTTGTTCATGGGCCTGGCCTTACTAACCATGAGCGGAGTTCGGCGGCGCGCCGGAAATTAGGCGGAAAATAGAGGAACGATGGCAGGAGCGGCGGTTTTCCGGAGGCTGGCCGTCAGACGCTGGTTTGCTTTCCTGCTGACTGTGCTTGCGGTGGTTGGGGCGTTGGGAGTCTTCCTGGCTCTGAACGCCCCGCTCGCGCCCACCAGGCCGGACTGTGCCAGCGTGCGCACCTTCTGCGTAGGCGTAGTCGCGGCGATCGGAGAGTGGGAGGATGCCGGTCTCAATCAGCAAACCTGGGATGCTGTGCGCCGTTCCAGGATTGTGGATTGGGTCGAATGGTTGGAGACGAAGCAGAGCCAGGATTATGCCGCCAACATCGCCTTCTTCGCCGACCAGGGCTATGACGTGATCGTAACCGTCGGTGCGGAAGCCGGTCAGGCTACTGTCGGGGCTGCCGAAAAGTACCCATCCTGTTACTTCATTGGCGTTGACCAATATCAGGAGACGGAACGCGAAAATCTGGCCGGCTTGATCTTTCCGGAGGATCAGGCAGGTTTCCTGGCGGGTGTGCTGGCGGCTCGGCTCTCGGAGACCGGGCACGTGGGGGCTGTGTGCAGCACGCAGGCCATTCCTTCGTATTGGCGGTACTGTGAAGGTTTCCGCGCCGGAGCGCTCTATGAGGACGCGCAGGTGCAGGTCAACCTTCTCTATAACAATTCCTACTCCCTCAGCGAGGCCATGCGCGCCACGTCCTGGGCCGATACCAGTGCTCGCATGTTGATTTCCCTGGGTGTGGATGTGATCTTCGTGGATCCGACCGAGACCGGCGAGGCGGCCTTGCGGGCGGCGATTGCCGAGCGGACGCGCGTAATCGCTTCGGGCGCGGATCGCTCCCTGCTCTGGCCGGAGGTCCGCCCCTACCTGTTGACTAGCGTCCTGCCATTAGTCGAGCCAACCCTCCTGCCGTTGCTGCGTGCCGCGGCGCAAGCCCAGGCCGCTCATTTCTCCCATACTGTGCGGGAAGAAGTGCTCCTTTCGTCCGCGCAACGCACTCCTTTGACTGTTTTTCCCGGCAACTGGATCGGCACAGTCGGTTATGCCCCGTTTTACGAACACCAGGCGGATCTTCCTCCGGAAGCCCTGCTCAGGCTGGAGGAGGTGCGCCGTGCCTTGCTGACAGGACAACTGGAGACCGGCGTTCCACCCCAAAGACCCAGCGAATGAGAGGCAGTACGGAACGGCGGTGGCATGGCGTCACCGGGCAGGCGCACTGTGAAAATTGGATAGCGGGGTATGGAGCGACGAGAAAAGCGCCACGCGCGTTGCTGGCGCGCGGCGCCTGGATGACAAGGAAAGAAGGCTGGTGGCTAATCGCTCTTCGTCTCCGCTTTGCTTCCGCCGTCGCTCTCGGTATTGTTGGACTTGCGCTCTCCCTGACTGCGCTGTCCAGAAGGAGAATGGTGGTCGGTCGCGTAAAACCCCGATCCTTTGAACACGATCCCAACGGGCTGATAGACTTTTTTCAAGGCCTTACGCCCGCACTCCGGACAGACAGTCAAAGGATCGTCGGTGAATTTTTGGGTCTTCTCGAACTGTACGCCGCAGTTCTCACAACGATACAGATAAACCGGCATTCGTGTCACCTCCTTTCTCAGCAAGGGATGTCCTGTGAGAAAGCCCGCTCATTATAACGCGCCTGGAGTACGATGACAAGGCGCAGAAAACCGAAAACACCAACTTGTGCTACGTTGACCCTCCACGCGAATTGGAGATTTGCGCCGCGATCGTCGGTCAGGTAGTTACAATCTCCCGCCCATCGTCCGTCGTCTATCGTCTATCGTCCACCGTCCACCGTCAACTATTGACACCCTGCTCAACTGGGCATACAATATTCCTGACAAGTGAATAGCCGACCGGGGTGCCTCCACCCCCGGATGGGAAGGCTGAAAGGCGAAGCCGGTGTAAGTCCGGCGCTGTCCCGCAACTGTAAGGGTAGTCGGATTGTCGGATAGTTGGTTCGCCTCAGAGTCGAAAGACGACGAGGCAGGCAACTATCCGACGACATGGCTAACCCCAGCCAGGTCGCCCGCCCCGGTCGTCGGTTCTCCACTCTCTCGCGGAAAGGAGGTGGGAACGGCATCGGATTGGATTTGCCCTCCCCCTCCCCTGTCCTCGCACGACAGGGGTTTTTGATTCGGCGCATGCTCGCGCCACGTCCAATCCTCTTTTGGGAGCAGTACCATGTTTCGCAAACTCTCTCTGCTAACGATTATCCTTGCTCTGTCCTTGGCGGCATGTTCACCGGCGACGCTTCCTCCTACGGCAACACCAACGCAATCCCCTACCGCTACCGCCATGCCGACCGAGACGCCGGCCGCGCCCGAACACAACCTGACCGAGGGCTGCGTGCCGGCAGGACAGTACGATCCTGCGATTGACTACTTTCCCGAAAAGGTTACCCTACGCTATGCCGAGAACCTGACGGTGGAATACCACAACTACTACAAGGTCGTGACCATTGCCACGCCCTGGCCGGGCGCTTCGGAATCCCTGACCTACGTCCTGGTACAATGTGGCACGCCGCGGCCCAAAGGGTTTGCGGAGGAACAGATCATCGAGGTGCCGGTGCACACCCTGATCACCATGTCCACCTCGTATCTGCCCTTCCTGGACGAACTTGGCTTGCTCGATCGTCTGGTCGGGCTGGATGATGTGACCTACGTCAACAACCCAACTGTGCGCCAGATGGCCGAAGAAGGCAAACTGGTCACGATTGGCTACGGCGCTGGCGTGAACGTGGAGCAGGTACTCGCGCTGGCCCCCGACATTGTCATGACCTATGGCTCTGGCGCTCCGGAATACGATGCCCACCCGGTCCTGTTGCAAGCCGGCCAGAAGGTGGTGATCAATGCCGAGTGGATGGATACCACCCCGCTTGGACGTGCGGAATGGGGCAAGTTCATTGCCCTGTTCTTCAACAAGGAGGCCGCGGCGGAAGCACTCTTTGACAAGGTGGCCCAAAAGTACAACGAACTCAAGGCAATCGCGGCACAGGCCGAACGAAAGCCCACCGTTTTTACTGGCACTCCTTATCAGGGCACCTGGTATGTACCGGGTGGTCGTAGTTTTGCGGCCGTGTTCCTGCAGGATGCCGGCGCCACCTATCTTTGGAGCGACGATACTTCCACCGGCAGCTTACCGCTCTCCTTCGAGGCCGTCTATGAGCGTGCTAGAGAGGCCGATTTCTGGTTGAATGTGGGCTTTTACTCGGATCTGAATTCCTTAAAGCAAGCGGATGCCCGCTTTGCCGATTTTGCCGCCTTCCAGCAAGGGAACGTTTGGAACAACGATGCTCGCGTCAACCCCAACGGCGGCAATGATTACTACGAGAGCGCTGTGGCTCACCCGGAAGTCGTCCTGGCCGACCTGATTGCCATTTTCCACCCGGATCTGCTGCCCGGTCACGCCTTGGTGTACTACCGGCAGTTGCGCTAATTTCCCTGCTTTCCCCTCTCCCTGGCCGGTCGTTCGGTTGGCGCAGAGGAGAGGGGAAATCTCCTGTCGGATGGCAATTGTGATGTGGGAAGACTGTGGGATATGGCGGCATGGAAGACGGGATGGTGAAGTGTGGGGCAGGCCTTGGGTCTGCCTGCGCCGATCCAAGATGTGTTCCGTCAGGGCTGGCTCAGACAGGCAGTCGCATTGTATGGCTGATTTTCCTTCTTCCTTTTCCTTTACCCCCCCTCGCCTGGGTCTCCGTTGGGGCATCCTGATCCTGCTTTTATTGTTCCTGATCGGAGCGCTCCTCCTCAGCCTGACCTTGGGCTCGGTGCGCATCCCGCCTGCCCAGGTGCTGCACATCTTGCTTGGTGGCACGCCGGAAAAGGCTTCCTGGGGTGATATTCTCTTTAAGTTCCGTCTGCCCAAAGCTATCACTGCCTTGTTGGCGGGGGCGGCGCTCTCGATGGCTGGTTTGCAAATGCAAACCTTATTTCGTAATCCGTTGGCCGATCCGTTCATCCTGGGCGTCAGTTCCGGTGCCAGCCTGGGGGTCGCCCTGGTGATCCTGGGCGGCGGAGCGTTGGGTCTCTTTGCTTCCTCGCAAGGACGTGCGTTCGGGTTGGTGAGCGATCTGACCGCTTTCGGTGACTTCACGCTGGTGATAGCGGCTAGCGCAGGAGCTGGCCTGGTGCTGGGAGCAGTGCTCCTGCTGGCGCAGCGCCTCCGCCATGCCATCACCTTGTTGGTCATCGGATTAATGTTTGGCTACCTGGCCAGTGCCGTGGTCAGTCTGCTGATCTACTTCAGCCAGCCGGAACGGGTGCAGGTGTTCAGCCTCTGGTCGGCAGGGAGCGTAAGTGGGGTCACCTGGAGCCAGATGCGCGTCTTCGGGCCGGTAGCCCTGATCGGGCTGGCGATCGCATTCCTGATGATGAAGCCCTTGAACGCCTTGCTCCTGGGAGATGAATATGCTCGTTCCCTGGGAGTGGAGGTGCGCCGCGCCCGTCTGGGAATCATCTTGAGCGCCTCGGTGCTGGCTGGGGTCACCACGGCCTTCTGTGGTCCCATCTGGTTCGTTGGTGTGGCAGTACCCCATGTATGCCGTGCGCTCTTCAACACTGCTGACCATCGCGTCCTGATGCCGACCTCGCTGTTGCTGGGCGCGGCCTTTGTTGTCCTGGCGGATGTGATGGCGCAATTGCCGGGCAGCCAGCGCATTCTACCGCTGAATGTGGTCATGTCGCTATTTGGCGTGCCGGTTATCCTGTGGGTGATCGTCCGCCAGCAACAGTTGCGGCAATCCTTTGCCGGTTGAGCAGGAGGTGGTGATGCTCACGACGGATCATCTGGTGGTTGGCTATCGGAAGCGGGTTCTGTTTCAGGACTTGAACCTGCAGTTGTCGCCGGGCGAACTAGTCTGCCTGATCGGGCCGAACGGCGTCGGCAAATCTACCTTGCTGCGCACTCTGGCCGGCATGCATCCTCCCCTGGCAGGTGCCGTATACTTGGACGGCCAGGATGTACATTGCCTACCTGTTCCAGAACTGGCCAGGCGCCTGGCGGTAGTGTTGACCGGTCGGGTGGAAGTGGGGAATCTCTCGGCCTACGGGCTGGTTGCGCTTGGGCGTCATCCGTACACCGATTGGCTGGGTCGTCTGAGCTGGCATGATCACCAGGTGATTCAACAGGCCATGGCTCTCACCGATAGTCTATCTTTGGCCGCCAGGCTCGTCCATGAATTGAGCGATGGGGAACGTCAACGGGTAATGATTGCCCGTGCTCTCGCCCAGGAACCGCAGGTCTTACTGCTCGATGAACCGACCGCCTTCCTGGACCTGTCGCGCCGGGTGGAGGTTTTTCTGCTCCTCCGCCGCCTCAGCCGCCAGACGCGTTGTGCTATCCTGCTCTCTACCCATGATCTCGACCTGGCTCTGCGTGTAGCCGACCGGTTGTGGTTGCTGGCCTCCGATGGTGTGTTTAGGGAAGGCCTGCCGGAAGAACTGGCTCTGAACGGTCACCTGGGGCAAGTTTTCCAAAGTGATGGCGTGGAATTCGATCATCGCATTGGCGCCTTTCGCGTTCACCAGCCAACCTGCGGCCCGATCAGCTTGAGCGGTGATTCGGACGGCGTAGCCGTGGCCTGGACCTGGCGTGCGCTGGAGCGCATTGGCTACGCGGTAAGCAATGGTTCGACTCGGCACGAACGCCATATCGAGGTGCTTGGAGAGGGAATGGCCTGTCGGTGGTTTGTGAGGTTACCGAACGCCGAGCGAGAATTTTCCTCCCTGGCCGAGGTAATTCGGTTCCTATCCAACTGAAGTGGAGACTCATCCCATCTGGGGATAGCAATGAGCCTCACGCACAAAGTTTACTGCGATCCATTAGGTGGCTATGTCGAGTTATCGCAGAGGCCCCAACGTGTCGTCTCGCTTGCCTCAGGGTTGACAGAGACGCTTGTGCATATGGGGTATGCCCGGACGATCGTAGGCGTCTCAGAGTATTGTCATCGTTACGTACCGGAGCTCCAGGCCCCAAGTGTGGGAAATTATCTGCAGGTTGACGGAGCGACCTTGCGCGCCCTGGCGCCTGATTTGGTCTTGATCACCACTGGCGTTCAGCGCAAGCTGGCACGGCGTTTGTACGAGCAGGGCTTTCCGGTCTATGCTCTACCGTTGCCGAACAGTCTGTACGGCGTGCTCGAGAACGTCATCCTGCTCGGGGCGTTAATGGATGATATGCCGGCCGCGCGCGCTTTGGTAGAGTGTTGGAATCGCACCTTTATAGAACTCTCCGCTGCAGCGTCTGCCTCGCGCCGACGGGTATACGCGGAATTATGGTTCGGTAAACACGCCCGCATGACCGGTGGCCTGACCTTTGTGCATGATTTGATCGAAGCGGCGGGCGGGGAAAACATTTTTCGGGATGTTCGTCAGGGTTATCTCTCCCTAGACCTCGACGAGGTGGTACGCCGCTGCCCGGATGTGTTCGTGTGCTTTTCGGAGCCGGAATATCCGATTCAGGGTCTAGACCTGGCGCGCGAGCGAGGTTGGGAATATCCGATTATCCAAGCGGATGTATCTCCTGATCATAATCTGATTCACGATGGCCCTTCCATGATGAGGGCTGTTCGTTGGCTGCATCAATCGCTCCGAGCGTTATGAAGACAGTTTTGCTTTCTTGGAGTTCGGGGAAGGATTCGGCCTGGGCATTGCACATCTTACGTCAGCAAGCGGGGGTCGAAGTAGTGGGATTGCTGACCACGTTTAACGAGGAGAACGGCCGAGTCGCTATGCATGGCGTGCGGCAAGAGCTGGTAAAGGCTCAGGCAAAGGCAGCCGGCTTGCCGCTTTGGTCGCTCCCTCTACCCTATCCCTGTTCGAACGATGAATATGGGGCGCGCATGCGCGCCCTCTTGCAACAGGCTCGTCAGAGAGGCATCACTCATGTAGCCTTTGGCGATTTGTTTCTTGAGGATATTCGCGCTTATCGGGAACACATGATGGCCGATACTGGCTTACAGCCGCTTTTCCCTCTCTGGCGTACCCCCACAGAGACTCATTCCTTGACTGCAGAGATGCTGGACAGTGGCTTGCGCGCTGTGGTGACTGTGGTAGATCCGAAGCATCTTCCTCCCTCCTGGGTGGGGCGTTTCTACGATTGGCAATTTTTGGTTGATCTACCAGAAACGGTAGACCCGTGCGGCGAGCGCGGTGAATTTCACACGTTTTGTTTCGCTGGGCCGATGTTTACGTATCCACTTTCGGTCTGGGTGGGAGAGACGGTTGTTCGCAACGGTTTTGTGTTTGTGGATCTCCTTCTCGACCACGGGATGGAAGGGCTCTGACAATGCGCAGAGATCGTTTTCGCCGACTAGGACAAGGATGATCCCCCTCCCTGGTTAAAGTCGCCTCTTTCCAGTAAGGGGGTAACCATGGATGGATTGTATTGACGAACTCTATACCAGAGCCTGCGTCTCGGCATGGCAGAGAACCCGTCAACGAATTTTCGTCGCCGAAAGAATCCTAGCCTCTAGGCCGTGGCCGGCCTCATTCGCGATGTGTGGACGGTGGTCGCTACGTTGCCAACAGAATCCCTCCTGATTCGTCCAGGAACGTTGTTTTACCGTTGGTCAGAGGCCGTCGTGAGGAAACCAGGCGTTTTACCTTCTGGCATTCCTGTCATGGCGCTCCCCTGCCGTAAAGCGAGGGATCGGTAGGAGTGCGACCAGAGGGGTCATGCACATATACCCAATCGCCCACTACGGCCCACTCAAACAACCAATGAGCGTCTCCAGGGGAGAGATTAACACAGCCGTGTGAAAGTGGATATCCAAAGAAGGCATGCCAGTACGCGCCGTGTAACGCCCGCGCTTCATCGAAGTACATGGTCCAGGGCACGTCCTCCAGGTAATAGAAATCTGAACGGTCTGCCGCAAATGCCCCGCGCATGGTCTCTACCTCTTTCTTTTGGTAAATTTGGAAAAGACCAGGGCGGGTCCAATATGGCTCAATACCAGTGGAAACCATTGTGGCAAAGACGAGGCGAAAGTTGTCGTAGACCGTTAGGGTTTGCTCTGCCAGGTCAATCTCGATCCAACGTGGTGCGTTAATCCCCTCTGGCGGCTGATGCCGCGGCGTGGCTACAGCCACCAGCTGGTCTTCCAGCCATTCGTCTGGGCCAATGAGCACCCAGGCAGTCCCGTCCACGGTTTGCCTGGCATAGACCTGGACAACGGAAAAACGGTGATACACTTTGCCGGTTAAAGATGCCTGGAAGGCAGGAGCCGAACGACTGCGCGCCTCGCCTAATACCCAGCCAAAGGCGTTCTTCGGCGCAGAACTGAACAGTAACCCCTGGAACGGCATGGGCAGGCCCACCGCCGAACCTGCTCCGCCTCGTAACCAGGAGCCACTGCGCAAATGGTAAAACACGCCCGAGTCGGTATCCAACCGCTCCTGATAGGAGAAATACTTGCGGCCGATTCCCACAGACTGGCCGGAAGTTCCCCCGGCCATGGCGGCCTCCAGTGATGGGAACAGGTAGACGACGGCATCATCTGCGGCTCGATAGTAGCGATAAGGCACGCTATTCAAACCTGGATCGGGGGAATAGGCGGGCAAAGGGTAGAGGGGATAAGGAATGCCTTGTTGCGCCCAATCCAGCAAGGTTTGAGAAGGACCTAAGGGCAGGCAGTCAGATGGGGCAACCGGATACAGCCCCGGCGGACAAAGTACCGATCCCGCTTCCGGTTCTGTCTGGAAAGCAGGGGCGGGGCGTGGGGCAAAGGCGGTCACGCCGAGCAGGAGGAACGCAGCAAGAAGACGAAGCCGCATTACACAGTGATTATACCTGCAATCGGCTGTATTTTTCGTCGCCGGCACAATCGCCGGACAATACCACCTCATTCTCTGGAGACTATGTGTGTCCCATGTAACTGTCTACGCGAGCGGGTTGGGATATGGTTGTGCGGAAAAGTTCCGGGAGAGGAGTGAGGGAGAATCTTGGTCTGCCATCCAATTGGAGAACTGCGCCGCCGTTGCGGATCAAAGCAGGCGATTACTCCGTTGTGTTCAGGCGGGCGCGCACGAATTCCAACGCCTGTTCACGCGTGGTCACTTCGCCGGCGGCCTGAGCCTCGCGAATCGCCTCGAGCAACTCCCCCACGCGCGGACCGGGCGGCAGGGCAAAGGTCTGAATCAGGTCATGGCCGCTGACCAGGGCAGGCGGCGTCACGCTCTCGGATGGCCTCTCGAACCAGTTTTCCAGCAGGAGACGCACCACATCCAGGCAAGCCGTCCAGACTTCCTGCGGCAGGGTGTGCTCGTATGTGGCGCGCAAATCGGCCATCGTCAAGAGGCAAATATCCACGCCGGCTGCGCCGCAATCCCGGAAAAAGCGATAGATAGCCCGACGCGATAGGGTTTTCTCCTCGCGCAGGAGGCGATTCACGTGAAAGTGGACGCGCATGTGTTGGGCCACAATAGTCTTGAGACGCTCGATTTCCTCGTTGCTGAGCGCCAGGGCGCGTCCTCGTAAGGAGGCCGTACGCGCGCCAGCCTGGTCATGGCCGAGGAAGCGCAAACGGTCTTCCTCGAGGGTTGCCGTTGCCGGTTTGGCAATGTCGTGGTACAAAGCCGCCAGGAAGAGTAAGGCGCGTGGCGAACGGCCGGTTGGAGTGGGCGCGGTGAGATGTTCCTGCAATAGCGAGCGATACCGTCCCAGGCGCAAGACCAGTAGGCCGCCGAACCAGTCAGCGGCGTGATCTGGCTCGTACTCCGGGGCCAGTGCCTGCAGGATGGCCTGGAGATGATCCGCCGTTGCCAGCGTGTGGTTCCAGACATCATGTACGTGTGGTGGTGGTTGCGGCACGTCTTTTAAAGCCAGCAACTCGGGCAGGATATGTTGTAGCGCACCGAGTAGTTCGAGGGCGCGTATTCCCGCGGCTGCTTTGGGGGTCTCGAAGAGGTGGAACAGTTCATCGCGCACGCGCTCGGCGGAGAGGCGCGGGAGCAGGTCCACGGCGGCTTTCATGGCTGCGCGCGTTTCCGGTAGAATGTGAAACCCCAGTTGGGCCGCCAGGCGGACGCCGCGCACGATGCGCAAGGGATCATCCATACAAGCATGGGGGGAGCACGCCCGCAGACGTTTCTCTTTCAAGTCTGCCAGGCCGCCCAATGGGTCGAAGAGTGCCTGGGAGTGCAAGTCTATCGCCAGGGCATTGACCGTGAAGTCGCGCCCCTCCAGATCGGCATCCAGGTCCGCTCCCCGGAAGGCGGCGAAGTCCAGGAAAATGCGCTGGCCCTGCGGGTCTGTAAGGATGACGCGCCCGATATCCCGTTCGGGGTCCAGGGGGTAAAAGGCGGCTCCCAGGGCATCGGCTACCCGGCGGGCCGTCTGGATGGCATCCTGCGGCAAGGCAAAATCAAAATCGTGGACAGGGCGTCGCAGCCAGAGATCCCGAATGGCCCCGCCGACCAGGTAAAGCGGCAGGTCATCGGGCAAGGCGGCGCGCACCGATTCCAACAGAGGGGGGAGAGAAAGGGGCGGATTCATCGGGACGTAACGGATTTCTGGCCTTTCCTTGAAACGACTTTGCGCCGCGGCGCGTGCCTGTTGCGGTGTGCCACCCTGGGCCACCACGCGCTGGCGAATCACGGCCACCCAGCGGCCTGCGTAGGGACCCAGGTCTATCTCTGCGCTCTCATCCTCATACCTGGAAATGTACGCCGTCATGGTCCACTGTCACCATTCTTCCCCTGCGAAATGCCTGGCTTCCCAGCGGCTCTGGGGGGAAGGATCGAGAGGATGAACTGGCTGTGCGTGTCTGGCCAGGAGCACACTGGCGGACGTTGCCGCCCAGGACGAGAGGATCAGGCGGGCCGACGATAGCGACTTAAATCCGCCGTGGCGATGAAAGGCAGATGGCGGTAGTGTTCGTCAATGTCAATCCCATAGCCGAACACATATTTATCCGGAATCTCGAAGCCCAGGTAGTCTACCTCTACCGGCACCTCGCGGCGCTCTTTTTTATCCAGCAACACGCAGACCTTCAGGCTTTTGGGCTCGCGCGTCCGTAACATGCGCAGAACGTGATCGAGCGTACGGCCGCTATCCACAATGTCTTCCACCAGCAACACGTTCCGGCCCTCGATGTTGGTTTGCAAATCCAGGTTCACACGCACATTGCCGCTCGAAGCGTAATGACCAACGCCGTAGGAGGAGAGCGACATACAATCGAGGGTTTGCGGGACGGTGATGTGCGGGGTCAGGTTGGCCGTGAACGTCAGCGCGCCTTTGAGTAGGCAGACAACCAGAATCTCTTCGCCGGCAAAGTCGGCGCTGATCTGTGCCCCTAATTCGGCCACGCGCCGGGCAATGTCTTCAGGGGTAAGCAGAATCTCATCGAGGAATTCGTGATAATCTTGCATATGGTCGAGGCAGGCAACGTAGAGAACAGGGAATAGGGAGGCCTAACGCGACGGATGGCCGGTATCCTTCAGGACGGCTACAAAGGGCAGGTTACGGTAGTGCTCGTCCAGGTCGAGGCCGTAGCCAAAGACGAATTTATCCGGAATGACAAAGCCACAGTAATCAATCGGAACATGGACCTGGCGGCGTTCTTTCTTATCCAGCAAGGCACAGACCTTCAGGCTTTGTGGATTGCGCGTCCGCAGCAGTTCCAGGACGTAGGCCAGGGTATTCCCACTATCCACGATGTCTTCTACGAGCAAAACGTTGCGGCTGCGGATATCGGTCTGCAGGTCAAGGATGAGGCGGACGTTGCCACTCGAGGCCCGTGCTCCCACCCCGTAGGAGGAAATGGCCATGAAGTCTACCGCGTGTGGCACGGTAATATGGCGCATCAAGTCCACCAGGAAGACCACGCCGCCGCGCAAGATGCAGAGAAGCAACAGGTCCTGGCCGGCGTAATCCTGGCTAATCTGTGCACCCAATTCGGCCACGCGTTTCTGTAGGATGGGGGTGTCAATCAGAATCTCGGAGATGATTTCGGAGTACGGTAGCATTAGCGCGGCACCTCATGGTGACGGCGACAGCGGGCTTCGTACATTTCCGCCGCGCCGACGATGACCACCGGGTCGTCATAGCGCGCCGGCTTGCCGTTTACCAATCGTTGTGTACGACAGGCCGGCTCACCGCATACCATGCAAATGGCCTGTAATTTATCCACGTGCTCCGCCTTGGCCATCAAGGTTGGCATGGGGCCAAACGGCTCGCCGCGAAAATCGGTCTCCAGGCCGGCTACGATCACGCGCCGCCCGCTCTCCGCCAGTTCGTCCACCACGGCGATCAACTCGTCGTCGAAGAACTGCGCCTCGTCAATCGCCACTACTGTAGCATCTGGATCGAGCAGAGTGCGGATGTCGTCGGCCCTCTCGATCGGGATGGCGGCAAAGTCTGCCCCGGCGTGTGAAGTGACCTTTTCCACAGCGTAGCGGACGTCAATCGCCGGTTTAAAGACCTGGACTTTCTGACGGGCGATCAGCGCACGCCGTAAGCGACGAATCAACTCGTCGGTTTTGCCGCTGAACATCGAACCGCAGATCACTTCCACCGAACCGGATAAGCGGGGAGCCATAGACGCACTCCTGTCGTATGGGTACAAGTATGCTCTTCCCAAGTAAGTGCCGATTCCGTCTGGCCGCGGAGGCATGCGGGACATTGGATTCCTTGTTAAGTTTACCCGACTTTCGCTGTTCGGCAAAGCCGAGGCCAGCGACAAAAGTTGGCGGCGCGGACAGGTTGACATAAAGCGCGGGACAAAGTATAAGGAGCACATGCGCAATAGATTTTTTCTCTGCCTCGGTCTTGTGCTATGGATGGGTAGCTGCAGTCTGCCCTATGCTTACCTGCGTGAGGCTTCTCCCACACCAGGCCCCTCGCCTACCCCCTCGCTGACCTCTACGCCTTTGCCCACGCCGACCCCCACCGTCACCCCCACGCCGCGCCCGGAAGTGCGCCTGGAGGAGGGTCAGCGTGCGCTTTTTAACGGGGACTATGATCGTGCTTGGAGCGAATACCGCTCGGCGTATGCCGAAGCGACCGACCCGGAAGTTCGTGCCGCGGCCCTGTTTGGCCTGGGACGTGCTGCCTACGAAGCGCGCGAATATGCCCAGGCCCTGGAGGCCCTGCGTTCCCTGACGACTTCCTACCCATCCTCACCGTCAGCGGCTCGCGCCCATTTCTTGTTAGGTGAAACGTACTTTGCCTTACAACGATATGGCGAGGCCGTGGAAGCGTATGACGCCTACCTTCGCCTGCGCCCTGGCCTGCTGGATTACTACGTGTGGCAGCGCCGCGGCGATGCTCTGGCCCGTCTAGGTGATTACGCCGGGGCCATCGCCGCCTACGAGCAAGCCCTCACTGCTCCTCATTCTGGTGATACGTTAAACCTGGAGATCAAAATTGCCCGCACCTATGCCGATGCTGGCGATGACTACACAGCAATCGCACGCTATGAACAACTCGCGGCCCGAACGAACGAATACTATACCCGTGCCACGCTCGAATTCCTGACCGGCCAGGCGTACCTCTATCTCGGACGCAATGACCTGGCTTATGAACGCTTCCAGCGATTGGTCAACAATTACCCCCTTGCCTACGACGCGTACTCGGCTTTGGTGGCCCTGGTCAACGCGGGGGTTCCGGTAGACGAGTTTAAACGCGGCCTGATTGACTATCAGGTTGGTCAGTACGGTCTCGCGCTCGAAGCGTTCACTCGTTATCTCCAGGCCAACCCCGAACAGGATGGGACAGCTTACTACTATCGTGCCCAAACGCTTATTGCCCTTGGAGAGTACTCGGCGGCCTTGAGCGATTTGGACGTTTTCTTGAACAATTACCCCAACAACGCCTCCTGGCTGGATGGTTGGGATACTAAGGCTTTTCTCCAATGGGCCTATCTGGGACAACCGGAGGCCGCGGCCCAGACGTACCTGGAGCTGGCAAGACGCGCCTCGGATGTGGCCGTCATCTGCCAGGCACTCATGGACGCGGCGCGCAACTTCGAACGCGCTGATCGGCTGGATGAGGCCGCGGCGACCTGGGCTCGTCTGGGAGATGAATACCCGTCCTGTCCACAAACCCCGCAGGCGCTTTTCTGGGTTGGCATCGCGCGTTACCGCCAGGGGCGCTATGACGAAGCCCTGCTGGCTTTCCAGCGCGACCTGTTGCTCTCCACCCTGCCGGAAGATCAGGCGCGCGCCCAGTTCTGGATCGGCAAGACTCAACAAAAGCGTGGAGATATGACTGCCGCCCAGGCCGCCTGGCGACAGGCCGCCATGCTGGATCCAAGCGGGTACTATAGTGAACGGGCGCGCGATATGCTCCTCAGCCGCGCCTTATTTGCCCCGTCCCCCATCTTGCGCCTGGATGTGGATCTGGCCGCCGAACGGCGCGTAGCCGAATCCTGGTTGCGCGTCCGCCTCAACTTGCCGCCAGAAACAAACCTGAGTGACCTCGGCGCTCTGGCTCAGGAGACGCGCCTGTTACGTGGTAACGAATTGTGGGCACTGGGCCTCTACGCCGAAGCGTTGGCGGAATTCGACAATCTGCGTGAGGCGGTCAGCGCAGATGCTGCCGACAGTTATCGCTTGGGCAACTACCTTATTTCCCTTGGCGCCTACCGCCTGGGCATCACGGCTTTGAACCAGGTTTTGACACTGGCCGGTCTGGAAACCAGTACGCAGAAATTAACCGCGCCCCCCTATTTCAATTACTGCCGCTACGGAACGTATTTCCGGGATATTCTGGTCCCAATTGCCGAGCGGAACAGCCTCGATCCCTTATTGCTGTTCAGCGTGGTGATGCTGGAGAGCAATCGCTTCGATCGCTTTGCGCAATCTAGTGCTGGAGCGCGCGGTCTGATGCAAATCATGCCTGCCACCGGCGAGGAGATTGCGGCCAAATTGGGATGGCCGCCTTCCTATACCTCGGACGATCTCTATCGCCCTGTGGTCAGTCTAACGTTCGGCGCTTACTATCTGCGCATCCATCGCGATTACTTCAACGGCGATCTCTACGCGGCCCTGGCCGCCTATAACGCCGGCCCCGGCTTTGCCGCGGCCTGGCGACAGATCGCTGGCGACGACCCTGACCTTTTTATCGAAGTCGTTCGCATTGCCGAGACGCGCCAGTACATCCGCTATATCTATGAGATTTTCGTTGTCTATCGTTCTCTCTATGGCGAACCGACGCCCTGACAGAGTCGGTCGTAGATGTTCATGCCTCGCCCAACAACACTTCTGCCTGCGCTAGCGCGCCGACCAGTCCCACATCATCACCGAGTTGCGCCATAGAGATGACCAGGTCGCGCACGTAAATGGGATTCATCACGCTCTCTGTCAGCGTCGTGCGCAGGCAATCCAGGAACAAGTCGCTGCTTTGCGAAACCCCGCCTCCTAAAATAACAATGGAGGGGTTGAACGCGTGCAGAAAGTCAGCGATTGCCTGGCCCAGGAAGTGACCGGCGCGCTCGTAAGCCTGGCGTGCCAGCGTATCACCCTGACGCGCGGCCTCGGCAATGGCCTGAGGGGTAAGTTGTTCCAATGTCAGGCATGAATGTTCGCCAGCCTGCAGGCGCTCGCGCACATAGGCCGCAATGGAAGGTCCGGAAGCTACTGCCTCGAGGTGACCACGCTGGCCACAAGAGCACAAGGGACCATCCGGCAAAACCGTGACGTGTCCCAATTCGGCGGCCAGGCCGCGCCATCCCAGCACCAGGCGATCGTTCAAAATCACGCCGCCGCCGATCCCGGTGCTGATGGTGATATACAACACGTGATGATGACCCTGCCCGGCGCCATAGCGCCATTCCCCTACGGCGGCCAGATTGGCGTCGTTGTTGACAAAGACCGGTCGGCTAAAGCGCTCGGTCAGTCTCTCGCCCAGGGGAAAATTTACCCACTCTTTGATATTGGGCGTGGAGAAAACCGATCCGCTGACCGGATCAAGAGGGCCGGGCGCGGCTACTGAAATCGCGGCCACATCCTCTCCCTCTGGCCAGGCCTCCTGGATGGCCGTTACGACTCGCTCGAAAACCGCCTCGCCCGCCGCGTGCGTCGGAATACGCCGGGTGGTCAATGGCTGTACGTGGCCAGGCCGATAGGCCGCGGCCCGAATCTGAGTACCGCCAATATCTACGCAGAGGATCGTGGTCATGCTGTGATTATACCCCGCCAACCTATTGAAAGGCAATTCTGGATTCTGTTTTTTTTTTTGTTAAATGATGGATGAAGGTGATGTCTCCGATAAGAGTGCTCCATACGGGTGATAAAGCTATGAAACGTGAGAGCAGGCCGTCAACGAATGTGGGGAACGAACGAGGCGGCGTATTCGTTTTCGTTGATGGATATTTGGAGAGACAGTTTGTCAATGGATGTGGGAAATAGATCAACATAATGAGGGTGGTGGTGCTTACTCGATCCATCCCTGCGGTGCGATGACTTCGCCTTCTCCCTTCATCAGTCCGATGCCTGCTTTGACCACCGCTTCGCGCGCTGAGGTATCGGCACGAATCGCATATACATATACCAGATACGGACCTGCATACCCGGCTTCCGCTAGCTGCTTACGCCAGGACTCTGACTTCATCCGCGCGGCCCATGAAACCACATCCCGCCGGCTCAGCCGTGTCTTCGACACCATGACCACCGTTACTCGCCGCCCTTGGGGGTCTTCCACTGGCAAAATCACGTCCACATCGCCGTCCCAGCGCAGGGGTGACGCCTCCCCAAGCAAGCGGTAACCCTTCTGGCGCATCACAGTTTCCAACACGCTGCTCGCTTCCTCCTCCAACGTCGAGCCAAGTGTTGCTGTCAGTCCAGCCAGTTCGCTGCGCGTCTTTTGAATCTCAATCGCGAGATGCTCGACCCGTTCATCCGTCCGCTTTTGGCGGCGGCGAGTTCTTCCAGGCGCTCTTCCGTCCGCTTTTGGGCGGCAGCGAGTTCCTGCACTACGGCGGAGAGTTGGTCTAGACGTTCATCCGTCCGCTTTTGGGCGACAGCGAGTTCCTGCACAGTGGAGGATAAATTCCGCATCAGCTCTGGAAGGGTGAGAATCTCGTCGCTCAATAGCATCCGCCGCATTTCCTCCCGGAATTCGGGATGCTCGCGCAACAAGGTCGAGAAACGGTAGTAATCTTGAAGGTCGAAGGTCATGTGATGGAACTCCTAATTATGATTATATCAATACCTTCGCCAAAAATAGTTGAATATGCTTTGTTGCAAACAGCGAAGAAATGGGGTAAGCTTAGAAGCATGAAACCACGAGAAAGTCGTTATGTCAAAATTGCTCGGATCGCTTACCGCCTGGCTCCACAGGTGCTGCCCCGCTACTCCCATCCCAAAAGTCCCCACCACTTCAC
>FWPU01000463.1_pt1 | contig 32796 bp, 31 predicted proteins | sample 2228361 | NCBI WGS metagenome assembly FWPU01 (sample SAMEA103939777, study PRJEB20133) | metagenome
TACCACATTTTCTAAAAACTAAACCCTGGGGAACATCACAAATTGCTGGCAAAAAAGAAAGGCCGGTTGAGCCGGCCTTATCTAAAGTTGTATTATACCTTATTTTTTCTTTGCCGGAGTTTTAGGCATCTCTGCATTTATTTTGGCAATCAGGTCTTCGTTTAATTTAATGTAGCCAAAATCGTTGTTGGCCTTTTTGGCCAGTTCGAGCGACTGCTGGGCAGTGGCCAGCGCCCCTTTGTAATCGCCCAGGGCCAGCTGTATTTTGGCTTTGGTATGAATGTTCCAGAAAGCTTCGCGGTTACCGTTATCAATACCCAGAGTTATCCATTCCAGGGCTTTGTTCAGATCTTTCCGGTTTTCGAAGTAATAATTAGCTGCTGCTATGTAGTTGGCCGGATTAACACGCGTACCGGCTTCAATGGCTTTCATCACCTTGCTGTCGTAGTCAACCGTTACCCTGAACCGCACAGCGGTATTTTCCCATGCCAACTCAATATTGGCTCCGGTGTTGTCATCAGCAACATCGGTTATGCTCATGGTAAAGGTTTGAACGGGCTCGGCCAGTTTTACGGGTTTTACTTTAAAACGGGCAGCGTCCTTTTCCTGTTTATAGTTAGATACGTTGCCGCCAATAGAGGGGTCGCTGTACAGAATAACTGTCCATTCGCTGGCATCGGGTATGGTTAAAAGCAGATAATCGCCTTTTTTTACGTCCTGACCTTCTACCTTTACATCGTCAGAAAAGGTAATAACCGTGCCGGCATTGGCTCCTGTTCGCCACATTTGTCCGTAAGGAACCAGATAATCCGGGCCCTGACCAAAAATCTTTCTTCCCTTCATCTTGGGCCGCGAATACTTAATGCTTACCTCGGTAAGTCCTACCACTGTGCTTACCGATCCTGCGGGGCTTGCAGCAGGCGTTTGTATTTGCGCCTGCGCAACAAGTGCCAGGCAACTCACCAAAATAAAACTGATTGCAGTGTTTTTCATAAATAGGGTTATTTGAGTTTATTATGATTTTTTGCAAAATACATCAATTTGGCAGGGAGCAGAATTTTTTTTAATGAAACTGGAGCAATCGTTTTAACAACGGACAGATATGGTACAGATAGCCCGCGATTTGCTGGGCAAAGTACTCGTTACCCGTGTAGAAGGTGTTCTTACTTCGGGCATGATAGTAGAAACCGAGGCCTATTCCTGGAAGGAGCGGGGATGCCACGCCTACGGGGGCAAACAAACCCGGCGCAATGCGGCTATGTTTCTGCCGGGCGGGCACGCCTATATTTACCTGTGCTATGGCCTGCACCACATGGTAAATGTAGTTACCAACGGGCCGGGGGTAGCCGAGGCTGTGCTGATCCGCGCCCTGGAGCCCATGCAAGGTCTGGAAACGATGAAATCCAGAAGGGCTGTGCGCAATCCCCATGCTCTCACGTCCGGTCCCGGCAAGCTGGCCCGGGCTATGGGGGTAGATCGTTCATTTAACGGCAAATCCCTGACGGGCAATGAAATATGGATAACGGAAGGTGAAAGAATTTCGGCGGAAATGATAGCTGCTTCACCGCGAATTGGCATCGCTTATGCTCTGGATGACGCTAAATTGCCATGGCGTTTTTACATTCGCGGGCATGAGTGTGTTACCAAAACATAGTTTTTTCAGGGCGGTGCTGTGCATGCTCCTGCAAGTTGTCGATGTACAGGCGCAGACAACTTCCTTTCCTTCGCTGTCGTTACTGAATACGCCTTTCGATGAGCTGAACCCGGTAATCACTCCCGATGGCTCGCAAATGTATTTTACGCGTGCCGGGCACCCGATGAACGTAGGAGGCAAGAACGACCCGGGCGACATCTGGGTTTCATTCAACACCAACGGGCAATGGTCGGCAGCCGTTCATGCAGGGCCGGTAATTAACGACCGTGCCTACAATGCCGTGATTGGCTTTTCGGCCGATGGCTCTCAAATGTTTCTCTCCGGGCATTACAGCGGAACGCCCTCAGCGGCGCGCACACAGGGAATTAGCGTGAGCCGCAAAACCAGTAACGGGTGGAGCAGACCCGAAAACATCTTCATACCTTACTATCTTAACAAATCGCACCTGCAAAGCGGCTACCTTTCGCCCGATGGCAGCGTGCTGGTGTATGCAGCTGAATCATATGGAAGCCTTGGTGTGGAAGATATTTTTATCTCGGTAAAGCTGCCTGATGGAACCTGGAGCGAGCCACGCAATGCCGGCCCTACGGTAAACACCCGATTTCAGGAAGTAAGTCCTTCTTTAAATGCGGATAAAACCCGGCTGTACTTTGCCACCAACGGAAGGGGTGGATACGGAAGTTTTGATATTTTTTATTGCGAAAGACTGGATGAGACATTCACCAGGTGGTCGGAGCCCGTTAATCTGGGCCCTGTAGTGAATACGGGAGGCCGGGAGCTGTACTACAGGCTGGCACCGGGCGGAGGAGCGGTGTTTACTTCTACCCAGGACAGCAACGGCTATGGCGACATCAGGTACTCTGGCAGTTCACCCGACTCACTTCCTCAAACCGATACCGTTATCGCCTTTAAGGCCAACAGCTATCCGGCAATGTCAGGATCACTGCGTGTGCATGGCATTGTAACCGACGCGCGAACCGGGCAACCCATAAATGCCCGCTTAATTCTTACGTCGGGCGAGCAGAAATGGGAGGCTCAATCCGGAGTATCTCAGGCTTACTCATTAATGATTCCTTCTTCGGGCAAATACACCATCGAAGTGCAGGCCAGCCGGTATATAACTGCCTATGAGCAGCTGGACCTGGAAACCCGCGAGCTTAACGATCTGGAACTGAACTTTCGTCTTCAGCCGGTTGAGGTAGGCACCACCGTTACCCTTAAAAACGTGTTATTCAAACAGGGCACGCCGGAATTATTGCCCGAATCGTACGAAGAGCTGGATCGCATAGCCGAATTTTTAAAGGCCAACCCGGGTGTGGAGATTGAACTGTCGGGCCATACCGACAACCGGGGCTCTTACCGCGCGCTGTTGGACCTGAGCCAGAAACGCGTTAATCAGGTAAAGAATTATCTCGTATCCAAAGGCATATCGGCAAAACGCATAACCGGCAAAGGCTATGGGGGCACGCGTCCCGTGGCTAGCAACGATTCGGAAGAGAGCCGGCAGCTTAACCGCAGGGTGGAGTTTACCATTAAAAAAACCTAAAAACCCTCAGCAGTATCATCGCCTCGTGGGTCGGCACCGCCTTCGAGGGTGCCATCCGGGCGCACCAGTATGGCATCGACCCGCCCTATGGTGCGTCTGGTTCTGAACACGTGTCCCATTTGCACCAGCTTAAGGCTGTCTTTTTCCGAAAAAGCCCCTTGTTCATTTACAACAACATCAGGCATCCACTGGCTATGAAACCGTTTGGCGGTTACGGCCTCCTGCATGGTCATGCCGTGTTCAATCACGTTCAGAATGGTTTGGTAAACCGAGGTGATGATGGTGGTACCTCCCGGAGTGCCAACCACCATAAACAGCTTTCCGTCTTTTTCAACAATCGTGGGTGTCATGGAACTAAGCATGCGTTTGTAGGGAAGTATTTTGTTTGCTTCGCCACCAATAGCGCCATACATATTGGGCACTCCGGGCTTAATGCTGAAATCGTCCATCTCGTCATTGAGTATGAACCCCGACCCAGCTACCACCACATGCGAACCATAGCTGTCGTTGAGGGTGGTGGTAACCGCTACGGCATTGCCCTCGGTATCTACTACCGACAGGTGTGTGGTTTGTTCTGATTCGTAAGCAGGCAAAACGCCATGTGTAATTTCTGAGCTGGGCGTAGCTTTTTCCATATTAAAGTCAAGCATTCTGTCATAGCAATATTGCTCTGATAGTAAATGGATTAGAGGTATTTTAACAAAATCCGGATCTCCCAGGTAATGCGCCCGATCGGCAAAGGCCCTTCGTTCGGCTTCTACCATCAGATGGGCCGTTTTAGCCGAGTTATGTCCCCAGCGGGCTAGCGGAAAGTCTTCGGTCATGCGCAGCAATTGAAGCAGCGCCACGCCACCGCTTGAGGGTGGCGGCATGGTAATGATTTTGTACCCTTTATACTCTCCCGTAAGGGGCGTTCGCCAAATGGCCTCGTAGTTTTTCAGATCTTCGTAGGTTATCAGCCCATTACCACGTTTCATTTCGGCAATCAGGTCATCGGCTGTTTTGCCTTCGTAAAATCCGGCCTTTCCGTTATCGCGAATGCGCTCAAGTGTGGCGGCCAGCTCGGTATGCCGTATGGTATCGCCTTCCTGCCAGCTTTCTTTCAGCAAGTGTACAGGTAAAATGGTGTTGTATTTTTTAAAATCTTCTGCTGCATTGTTTAAACCATTGGCTTCCAGCGCAGTAAGCGGAAAGCCCTTATAAGCAAGTTCAACAGCAGGTTGTACCAGGTCGGGCCAGGGTAGTTTTCCATATTTTTTATGTGCTTCTGCCAGTCCGGCCACTGTTCCGGGCACTCCTGCCGAAAGGTGCCCCCGTGCGCTGAGGCGGGGAACCGGATTGCCGTTTTCGTCCAGATACATGTTGGGGTGGGCTGCAGCGGGTGCTTTTTCGCGGTAGTCTAATGCATCGGTCGAACCATCGGCCATGCGCACTACCATAAAACCACCACCCCCGATATTGCCGGCAGCAGGATAGACCACAGCCAGCGCAAACTGGGTGGCGATGGCGGCATCAATGGCGTTACCTCCTTTGCGCATAATCTCAGCGCCAATTCGGGATGCCAGCGGGTGAGCGGATACCACCATAGCCGAGTCGGCCAGAAAACCCGTGAGTCGTTCTTTTTTACCGGTACACCCGGCCAGAATTACGGAAAGCAGAAACAGCAGGCGTCTCATCAGTATTTGGTTGCAGATATGCGGCTAAAAATATTAATTCATGCCAACAAATTACTGTGAATTTACGAAAGGAAAAGGCTGCCCGCCTGAAAGTTAACATACTGAACCATACCCTGAAGCTCATGGGCAAAAAGCCTTTTCAGGATTTGCATGTGGATGAAATATGCGCTGCGGTGCGCATGAGCAAAGTAACCTTCTTTAAGTACTTTCCGCAGAAAGAAGATTTGTTGCTGTACTACTTCCGGTTATGGTGCCTGGGCTGTGTGGTGGATTTACAGGACAAAGCCCGCGAAGGACTGGCCGGTGTTTACTTTCTTGCCGACCGGCTAAGCGAAGCCTGTGCTGACCATCCCGGGCTGATGTTGAGCCTCATCGGGTATCTGTCTGATTTGAAGCGACCGCCACGACCTTTTCCGGTTAAACCAGAGGAAAAAGAATTGCTTTATCCCGGCAGGGCGGGCATACGCGATGTGGAAATTCTTTCGCTGGAACAAATGCTGGAAAAATTCACGCTGGAGGCCATCTTCCGCAAGGAAATTACCAAAACCAGTTCAACGCGTGATGTAACCCAGCTGTTTATGTCGGTGCTGCTGGGTGGCGTGGTAACGGCACATTTACTTCGTATTGAACCGTTGAAACACTATATCCGAAGAAACATTGAGCTTGTGGTAAAAGGTTTGCAATAAAATCAACCCCTCATTTTAACTTTTCTGACCCCCTGTTTTTCCGGCTCAATTTTAATGCGCCAGATTTGCCATTTCCTTTTGTGAACGTGGTTTTTATACAAAGAATGATGGTAACGAGGTTTAACCACGGTGGTTTGCCTGTTGTAGGATGTTTGGCAAGACATGGCCAATACCATCAGCAAAAGCAAAAACAACCTAATACCCATGTTAACTGGTTAAGAAAGTGGAAGGCTAAAAATAACTGAATTTACCGGTTTACTACTTCTGCAGGGCCTGAAAGCCGGGGAAATAAAAAAGACCCCGTGGGGTCGTGCTGCGGTCCGGACGGGACTCGAACCCGCGACCTCCTGCGTGACAGGCAGGCATTCTAACCAGCTGAACTACCGGACCAATAAAATAGGCTGCAAAGATAAGCCTGCCAATATTATATCCAAAGCCCGGCCTTTAAGCCGGTTAAAATTTTCAAAACCAAGACGGGGTATTTCAGGGCCCGAACGGTAAATAGGGTTTTTCGCCAATCGTGTTAACTTTGCCCAATATAAAATTGAACATGTTGCTGGATTTTGAAAAACCAATTGCCGAACTGGAGGCCAAGCTAAACGATATGAAGGCGCTGGCCTCGGATAGTGACGATAAAATACAAGAAGCTATTAAAGCACTGGAACAAAAAATTATACAGTTAAAAAAAGAAACCTTCGAAAACCTTACCGGCTGGCAACGGGTGCAACTGTCGCGCCACCCCGACAGACCCTATGTACTCGACTACATTTATGAAATGACCTCCGACTTCATTGAGCTGCATGGCGACCGGCAGGTGGCCGATGACAAGGCTATGGTGGGCGGGCTGGGCACCATCGAGGGACAAACCTTCATGCTTATTGGCCAGCAAAAGGGACGTACCACCAAGCAAAGGCAGATTCGGAATTTCGGCATGGCCAATCCCGAGGGCTATCGAAAGGCCCTGCGCCTGATGAAAATTGCCGAGAAGTTTAATAAACCCATAGTTACCCTTATTGACACACCGGGGGCTTATCCGGGACTTGAAGCCGAAGAGCGTGGTCAGGGCGAGGCCATTGCCCGCAACCTCAAGGAAATGTTTGCGCTGAAAGTGCCTATAACCTGCATTATCATTGGCGAGGGCGCCTCGGGGGGGGCTTTGGGCATTGGCATTGGCGACCGCGTATATATGCTCGAAAACACATGGTACTCCGTTATCTCACCCGAGTCGTGCTCATCCATACTGTGGCGAAGCTGGGAATATAAGGAACAGGCAGCCGAAGTGCTGAAGCTTACCGCCAAAGATATGCTGGAACTGAAGATGATAGACGGTATTATACAAGAACCATTGGGGGGTGCACACACCAATCTGAAATGGATGGCCAACGAAGTCAAACGCGTTATCCTGGAAACAACATCCGAACTTAAAAAGCTGTCGCCTGATGAGCGCATCAATCAGCGCATTGCCAAATTCTGCGCCATGGGCGTGGTAAAAGAATGAAATGCCAATGAAGCTTCACGTTATTGAAACCGGTTTTTTTAAGCTGGACGGCGGTGCCATGTTTGGTGTGGTACCTAAAACCATCTGGCAGAAAACCAATCCGGCCGATGAAAACAACCTGTGCACATGGGCCATGCGCTGCCTGCTGATAGAAGACGGAAAAAGACTGATACTGATAGACACCGGTATAGGCGACAAACAGGACGAAAAATTTTTCAGCCATTATCACCTGCATGGCAACGCATCATTGCTGTCGTCCTTTAAGCAGGCCGGCTTTACACCCGATGACGTAACAGACGTGCTGCTTACGCACCTGCATTTCGACCACTGCGGGGGCGCCATTAAAAGGGTAGGCGACCGCCTGGTGCCCGTTTTTCCAAATGCTACATACTGGTCGAACGCTGCCCATTGGGCGTGGGCAACACACCCCAATGCCCGCGAAAAAGCCAGCTTTCTGAAGGAAAATATATGGCCCATTCAGGAAAGCGGGCAACTTCGTTTTATCGACCCGGCTTTGCCTTGCCCTTTTCCGGGGCTAAAGATTTTGTATGCCTCCGGCCACACCGAAAAAATGATGCTGCCCCTTATTGAGGCCGGCGGGAAAACCATTTGCTACATGGCCGACCTGATACCTTCGGCCGGACATATTCCGTTGCCTTATGTAATGGGTTATGATACGCGGCCGCTTCTTACGCTGGAAGAAAAACAAATATTTTTAAACGAAGCAGCCGATAAACAATACATCCTGTTTTTTGAACACGACCCTGTACATGAATGCGCCACCGTAAAGCACACTGAAAAAGGCGTACGCTTAGACAGGACATTCAGATTATCCGAAATTTTATGAAGATTGGTCTGTCACTTTCTGGGGGAGGGGCACGTGGCATTGCCCACCTTGGAGTTATAAAAGCATTGAAAGAGACGGGCGTTCAGTTTTCTGCCATTTCGGGCACCAGCGCGGGCTCCATAGCCGGAGCCTTTTACTGTGCAGGCTATACCCCTGATGAAATTCTGGAGATCATCCTTTCAATGGGTTTTATCAAGTCGGTGCGTCCGGCCTGGTCATGGATTGGACTGCTTAGCATGGATGGTTTTAGAGAGGTAATGCTCAAACACATCCCGCATAATTCATTTGAGCAGCTTAACATACCGCTTACTGTAGCGGCTACCGAAATCCGTCTGGGCAAAGTAGTTTACTTTTCAGAAGGCGAGCTGGCACCTGCTGTTATTGCCTCTTCCAGCATTCCGGCCCTTTTTAACCCGGTGCAGTTCAATGGGTACGTGCTGGTTGACGGAGGCCTTATGGACAACCTGCCGGTAAGGCCACTGGTAGGTAAAACCGATTTCATTATTGGCAGCCACTGCAATCCGGTAGAACAGCGGTTCGATATCAGAAACGCCAAGGAGGTAGTGGAGCGCAGTATGCTTATTGCCATAAATGTAAATACGGCTCATTCCAAAACGCATTGCAACTTTGTTTTCGAGGCACCCGAACTGGGCAAATTCAGTACCTTTGATCTGGACAAAGGCCGTGAAATTTTTAACCTGGGGTATAAAAATGCCACAAACCGGCTTAAAGAACTGGAGAGCGCACTGAAACAACATGAGCGTACAAACCACCTTAAGTTTTAAAGAGCAGATTTTACAGGGCATACCCGAAGAGTTGCCTCCTCCCCGCGAATACGATTACAGCGTAAATCACGCTCCAAAGCGTAAAGACATCCTCACCGCTGAAGAGAAGAGGCAGGCCCTGCGCAACGCCCTGCGATATTTTCATCCCCGGCATCATGCGGTGCTGGCACCTGAGTTTTACAAAGAACTAACCGACTTTGGCCGGATTTACATGTATCGTTTCCGACCCCATTACCCCATGTATGCCCGGCCCATAGCGGAGTATCCATTTAAAACCCTGCAGGCCGGTGCCATTATGCTCATGATTCAAAACAACCTCGACCCGGCCGTTGCCCAGCATCCACACGAGCTTATTACCTATGGCGGCAATGGTGCTGTATTCCAGAATTGGGCCCAATACCTGCTCACCATGCAATACCTGGCCACCATGACCGAACACCAGACACTGCACATGTATTCCGGTCACCCCATGGGCCTGTTTCCATCTTCTCCCGAATCACCCCGCGTGGTGGTTACCAATGGCATGATGGTTCCAAACTACTCAAAACCCGATGACTGGGAGCGTTTTAATGCACTGGGTGTTACTCAATACGGGCAGATGACGGCCGGCTCGTACATGTATATCGGTCCGCAGGGCATTGTGCATGGAACCACCATAACCCTGCTGAACGCCGGTCGGAAAATTGCACGCCACGGTGAAGACCTTGCCGGGAAACTTTTTGTTACTTCCGGACTTGGCGGTATGAGCGGGGCTCAGCCCAAAGCCGGAAATATTGCCGGCTGTGTAACCGTAGTGGCCGAAGTAAACGACAAAGCCACTTTTAAGCGCCATGAGCAAGGATGGGTGGATGAAGTGTTCGATGACCTTGAAAAGTTGTTGGTGCGTGCGCAAAAGGCCCGGCAGGCAAAAGAAGCTGTTTCGCTGGCTTACCGGGGCAATGTGGTAGAGGTATGGGAATATTTTTACGACCAGGGTGTTAAAGTTGATATTGGCAGCGACCAAACCTCGCTCCATAACCCCTGGGCGGGTGGTTACTACCCGGCAGGTCTCACCTTTGAACAGGCCAATAACCTGATGACCCGTAATCCCGATGCCTTTAAGCGCGAAGTGCAGGCATCGCTGCGCCGGCATGTTGATGCCATAAACAAACATGCGCAGCAGGGTATGTACTTTTTTGATTATGGCAACGCCTTTCTTCTGGAAGCCTCCCGTGCCGGAGCCGATGTAATGAAACCCGATGGCAGCGGTTTCAGGTATCCTTCCTATGTGCAGGATATAATGGGCCCCATGTGCTTTGACTATGGCTTCGGACCGTTCCGATGGGTTTGCCTGTCGGGTAAAGAGCAGGATCTGGCGTTAACCGACAGGCTGGCGGAACAGGCACTGGAAGAATTGCTGGAAACAGCACCAGATGAAATAACCGGCCAATTGCTAGATAATTTAAGATGGATTAAACAGGCCCATTCCAACAAACTGGTAGTAGGATCGAAGGCCAGAATTTTGTATGCCCATGCCGAAGGCCGCATAAAGATTGCGGCTGCATTTAACCGCGCCATACGCGAAGGAAAAATCGGACCAGTTGTTTTGGGCCGCGATCATCACGATGTTTCCGGTACCGACAGTCCCTATCGTGAAACCTCCAACATTTATGATGGCTCAAAATTCACGGCCGATATGGCCATACACAATGTGATAGGCGATTCCTTCAGGGGTGCAACCTGGGTATCGATTCACAACGGAGGCGGGGTAGGATGGGGAGAGGCCATAAACGGAGGATTTGGCATGGTATTGGATGGCTCGGCTTTAGCAGATAGAAACCTGGAAAAGATGTTGTTTTTTGATGTGTACAATGGTATAGCCCGCCGGGCCTGGGCAGGCAATGCCCCGGCTGTTTTTACGGCTCATCGAGGGGAACAACTTAATGACCTGCTGAAGATAACCTATGCGTATCCGGTAGATGAAAATTTCGTTTATTAAAAATAAAACCACAATCCTTATGAAAAAAACCATTCTTATGCTTCTTGTTGCTGTTGCGGCAACACAAGGTTTTGCACAGGCTCAGTTCGCCATAGGGTTAAAGGGCGGACCCAACTTTGCCAAATTCGATGTTAACGATGTGAACGCCAGTTTTAAAAACAAAACCGGCTTCCATCTGGGCACTTATGCCCTGGTAAAATTGGGTAAGGTGGGCATACAGCCGGAAATTATTTTTTCACAACAGGGCTCAAAGTTTACATTTAACAACGAAGACCTGAAGTCGAACTTCAGCTATGTCAATGTTCCCATTATGCTCAAAACATATCTGGTTGCCGGGCTAAACCTGCAGATAGGTCCGCAGTTTGGCTTTCTTACCGAAGCCGGGGGCGACATTGTTGATGAGAATGGTGAGGTTCGCCCCATTAGCAAAGATTTGTACAAAAAATCAGACCTGAGCCTGGGGTTAGGTGCCGGCTGGGATCTTCCTTTTGGCCTTACTGTTGACGCCCGCTACAATCTGGGTTTAAGCAAGATTGAAGACGATGCGGCACTGAATGCCACCAAAAACCAGGTTATTCAGGTTTCGGTAGGATATAAGCTCATAAAAATCGGGAAATAGTCAGTAGTTTAACCTGCTCCTGCTGCTTTTTTATATCACGTTTTTTGTTACATTTGTTACTTAAGCTAAACTCATTTAATATGAAAAATACCTTTTTATTTGCACTGGCTGCAATGGTAGCCTTTGCGGCCTCAGCCCAGATTAACAAGGGAGTTAAGCTCGTGGGCGGTTCCGTTAGTTTTCAGTCGACTAAGGAAAAAATTAAATCAGGCGGTACTACTTTCGATTTGGGAACAACCACCACTTTTCAGGTTATGCCCATGGCCGGTATTTTTGTTATTGATAATCTGGCAGCTGGTGCCGGTGTTACCTTTTCCAGCACTAATTCCAAGCCTGAAGGTAATGAGCCAGACAGTAAGGTGAGCCTTATTCTTTTCAATCCTTTTCTAAGGTATTATGTAAAAAACCTTTTTGGAGAAGGTCAGGTAGGTTTTGGTTCTCAGAAAATTGAGTTCGGAACTTCGAGTATTAAATCTAGCGTTTTCCGCTGGCAGTTAGGAGTAGGCTATGTAGCATTTCTTAGCAGTACCGTGGGTTTGGAACCTTTCATTGGGTACCAGTCATTGTCCGAAAAGGAAGATGACGACACATCATCCAACAGCGGTTTGATATTTAGCTTAGCGTTGCAGGTATATCTGGGCAGGGAATAAATAATGTTTAAAACGATGCAGGGTAGCGTCAAAGCCTGGCGCTACCTTTTGTTTTGTTCCGCTGGCCCAAAATATAAATGCGAACCGGTTAGGGAGTGCCATCCAGGCCATGTCAGAAGAGGCCTTATATCTCTTCTGTGTTCAGTTTTTATAAAGGCCGCCCCTACGGGGCTACGCCAGGCTCGTTCCTATTGGGGCTACCTAAAGTTCGTCCCTACGGGACTGACCTATACTCGTCTTCAGCGGGCATCGTGTTGGTTCACACCGGAACTCAGCTCCATTAGGAGCGACCTTATGGTGGAGATATTAGCATTGACCACCTTTAAGCTCCGTCAGGAGCGGCCTTATGGTGGCGCGCATCATAGGTGTGTGTTCTCCTTATTCCACTACAATCAGAAAATAATTCTTTTTGCCTTTCTGCGCAAGCAGGTAGCGGTTATGCAGCAATTTAAAAGCCGCGCTTTCATGGGGTTCGGTAACCTTTTGTTTGTTTATGCTTACACCCCCGCCCTGAATCATTTTACGGGCTTCACCGCGCGAGGGGAAGATAACACCGCCCGTTAGGTCGGCCAGCAGCTCGGTAACCGTAGGCTGCTGTTCCCATGCGCTTCGCGAAAGGTGGGCACGGGGTAAACCTTCCAAGGCCGATAACAGGGTGTTTTCATCAAGGGCTTCCAGCTCTTGGGCCGAAGCGCTGCCAAAGAGAATTTCGGTAGCGCGCACGGCTTTGCGGTATTCAGCTTCCGAATGGACGCGCGTGGTGAGGTCGGCTGCCAGGGCCTGCTGCAGCCTGCGCAGGTGGGGCGCCTTTTCGTGTTCGGAAACAAGGGCCTGAATTTCTTCGAAACTTTTAAGCGTAAAAATGCGAATGTATGCGGCTGCATCTTCATCGGCAGTGTTCAGCCAGTACTGATAGAAGCGGTAAGGTGAGGTCTTTGCTGCATCGAGCCACACGTTGCCCTGTTCGCTTTTTCCAAACTTGCTGCCATCGGCTTTTGTGATAAGCCGGGTGGTAAGGGCGTAGGCCTCACCACCTGTTTTGCGGCGGATAAGCTCGGTGCCGGTAACAATGTTGCCCCATTGGTCGGAGCCACCCATTTGCAGTTTGCAGTTTTTATGCTGGTACAGCCACAAAAAGTCGTATCCCTGCACCAGCTGGTAGGAAAATTCGGTAAACGAAATACCCGATTCGAGGCGCTTTTGCACCGACTCTTTGGCCAACATGTAGTTAACTGTTATGTGCTTGCCTACATCGCGGATAAAATCAAGAAACCGGAATTCCTTAAACCAGTCGTAGTTGTTCACCATTTCGGCTGCGTTGAATCCGGTAAAATCCAGAAATTTTTCCAGTTGCTTTTTTACACAGGCCTCGTTGTGGCGCAGCACCTCTTCTGACAGCAGGTTGCGCTCGGCCGATTTTCCGCTCGGATCGCCCACCATGCCGGTTGCACCACCCACCAGGGCAATGGGCTTGTGGCCGGCTTTTTGAAAGTGCAGCAGCGTCATAATCTGGGCAAGGTGACCGATGTGCAGCGAGTCGGCAGTAGGATCAAAGCCAATGTATCCGGCTGTTGACTCTTTTAGCAGTTGTTCTTCCGTACCGGGTGTTAAATCGAATAACATGCCCCGCCAACGCAATTCTTCAACGAAGTTTATCTGCATAATTATCGGAAAGCGCAAATATATTAATAGTCCATAGTTAATCAGTTCATGGTTAATCAGTCCATGGTTAGTCAGTCCATGGTTAATCAGTTCATGGTTAGTCAGTTCATGGCTGATTTGTTTATGGTGGGATAGTTGTTACTTAGCTGAGGACGGGATTTTCTGTGCGGAAGTAGGGAGGAAGCTTTGAGGTGTAGTCCATGCTTACTTTCAGGTCGCGTATCAGGCCATCGCGTATGCTGTACACCCATCCGTGAATGTAGGGTAGCTGCCGGGTTCTCCAGGCGTTCTGGATGATAGATGTTTTTGACAGGTCGAATACCTGCTCCATCACATTCAGCTCCACCAGCCGGTCGAACCGGGCTGCTGGGTCTTTAATGCTCTCCAGTTCCTGTTCATGCAGGCGATAAACATCCTTTATATGCCGGATCCAGTTATCAATTAATCCGAACTGCTGACTGCCCATGGCTGCCTGAATACCACCGCACCCATAATGGCCACAAACAATTACATGGCGCACCTTAAGTACGTTAACGGCATAATCCAGCACGCTCAGCATATTCATATCGGTATGAATTACCATGTTTGCAATGTTGCGGTGCACGAATATCTCGCCCGGCAGGGTACCTGTAATTTCGTTGGCCGGCACACGGCTGTCGGAACACCCAATCCACAAAACCTGAGGCGACTGTCCTTTGGCCAGCCGTTCAAAAAATTCCGGATCTTCCTTGAGGCGTTGTGCCACCCAGGCTTTATTGCCTTCCAGTAGCTTAAGATACATTTCCATAATGCAAATACCTTGTGTTTAATTTATGTAAGAAAGTTCTGTGAGAGGTAAATTAAAATTGTTTACAGCACGGTGAAATACGACCCTGCCTTAACCTCTGGCGGCGGAAGCAATATAGCAGCATAAGGCTCGTCCAAAACCCGAATTGAGAAATAAATAGTTATTATTCTGATAATGAATAAAATATCGTTTAATGATGTAAGTAAGTATGCAGATAATTCCTCCGACGCGTCTGGGTTTTCGCTTGCTGCCAATAGGTAGCAGGTAAATAGGGTGTCGGGTACATTGCCCTCTGCATTGGCCACATTCAGACAGGTAATACACAAAACTACCAGGGCAACAACTCGGTACGTTCGCCTCATACTCAAAAGTAGGCCTTTGCATGCTCCTGACAAAATTCTTTTATTGCTACCATTAAATGTGGCCATGATACAACCAGACGCATTGAACCTGGTGGCGGAATTTCACCGCACCTTTAAACATCCCATTTTACCTGAGCCCGCCATTCCGGATGAGAACCGTTGCCGGCTCCGTATTGCCCTGCTGGCGGAAGAGCTCAAAGAGCTGGAAGAAGCCGTGGCAGCCAAAGATATCGTAGCCGTTGCCGATGCCCTGTGCGATTTGCAATACGTGCTTGCCGGGGCGGTGCTGGAATTTGGGCTGGGCGAAAAGTTTAATGCGCTATTCCAAGAAGTGCAGCGCTCGAACATGAGCAAGGCCTGCCGCAGCGAACAGGAGGCTGCCGAAACAGTAGCGCACCAGGCCCGCAAAGATGGAACCGAATGCTATTACCGCCGCGAGGGCAACCATTGGCTGGTTTACCGGCTGAGTGATAATAAAACCATCAAATCGGTGAAATACTCACCGGCCCGGCTCAGGGAAATACTGGAGCACTAAACATAAAATTCAATCTGAAAATCGGTATCCGAGCCCTGTACCTGCAGCGGCTTTAGGGCCAGTATGGGCAAAGAATTATATGCACGGATAAACTCCGTCCGGCTTATTCGCACCTTGCTCAAGCCCGGTTTAATGCAGTGATATTGCATTCTGCCCGATTTATTGGCCGTAGCCGTGTAAATAAGCCGGAACTGAGGCGTGATGGGGGAGGGGATGTACTTCATTGGGCGTAATACCGTACAAATTCCCGGTGAATCATGGCATTCTGGCGGGCATTGTATTGGGCCAGCAGGGCATAGGCCCAGGCGGGCACGTAGTTAAACCGCCGCTCATAGTCCCTGATTTTGTCGCACAACTCCTGCACGTAATACCTGATCTGTTCCAGATTCCGGCACTCCGAAGGTTTTTCAAAGTTTCTGGAAGTAAAGCACCTCAGCTCCATCTCCAGCTGTTGTTTTTCATGTATACTCATATGATTGTGTATTTTTGCACAATTATAATTAATTTTAATTAATAAATAGCAAATTATTAGTGCAAAATTGCACAAAAAAAATTAAAACATGTTTAACAGCTTAAGCTAAAAGTTGTTAAGCGACTGATTTACCGGTATTTAGAACAGCGTTAATCCAGCGCGTTGCAGGTTACCCAGTAGCGCCAGGCCACAATAAGTTTTTCAGTTTTGTTTAAACGGTTCAGGTTGCGTTTGCTGATGCGGGGCAGCAACAACTTGTTGACGCGGGCAAGAAACCGAAAAAACACTTTGCGCATGGTAACTTCGTTATGTGGCAGGACAGACAGAATTGCTATCTTACCGCTAAATTACTTTTTTCGTTGTTATGGATTATAAAGAATACAGTGCTTTTATAGTGGCATGGAACTATGCCATGGTTCTGGGAACAATTATCATGGTGGCGGCAGGTATTGTTATTTACCTGGTGTATAAAATAAGGCTTGCCGCTATTCATGAATATCATAAAAAATACGACTTCATCAATACCCGGGAAATCAAAACCTACAAGCTGGTTTTTTACTGCTTTGGCGTGGCCACCATGCTGGCCATCAATCTGTACGGCATGGCCGAGATGAAGGAAGTAGAAGTATGGTTTTATACCCGCCTCTTCATGTCGGTTGCCGGCGGCACCCTGGTAGCCTACATTTCCTATTTGGTGCTGGAATACTACTATCCGTCGGTAGTCGACCGCAAGCTGCGGCGCTACCGGTATGCTCCGCGCATAAATCCCAAAACCGGCAATAAAATGCGCCTGCTAAGCGAAGAGGAAGAAGACGTTCACCTGGAAGAAGGCATGCAGGCAGAAGAGGGCGTGTTTTCAGTGGATTATGACGTGTGGATTGACGAGAAAACAGGCGATGTTAAGATTGAAAAGTATCCGGGAAGGCTTCAGGCTCTGCAATGCAACTCCTGCGGCTTTTATACCATGCGGGTAGTAAAGGAAGAAGTAACGCGTCAGCCCTCCGATACCCAGCCGGGGGAACTGGTGAAGTACTACCAGTGCAACTATTGCAAAGCCACGCGGGCTACTGCATTTAATATCTCAACCAAACAGGCCGAAGATTATAAAAAAGAAAAATTCAAGTTCAGGCGAAACAAAGACGTTGACCTGATTAAACTCGAAATTCATACCGTAGCAGGCGAGAAAAAGCATTATGAATTCCAGAACATGGAAGAGGCGCAGCGCTTTCTGGCAGAGTTCGACTCATCGCGATAACTTTTTACTTAAGCTGGCCGTTTGATGTATGACCATGAAAAGAATGACTATCCATAAATATTTCCTTTCGGCATTCGTGCTGTTTATCGTTTCGGTGGCAACCCATGCCCATCCGGCCGATACCGTATTGCAGGCCCGCCCCGTTTACGGAAAGCAGGCCAAAGCGGTGGGTCAGTTGCTGGAAAACTATCATTACCGAAGGCTTAAAATAAATGATTCGCTGTCTTCGGCTATCCTCGATGCCTACCTGAACGCTCTGGACAACGGGCGGATGTACTTCCGTCAGGCCGATATCCGGCTGTTTGACAAATACCGCTACCAGTTAGACGACCAACTGCGCCAGGAGAACGTTGATGCCGCCTTCGGGATATACCACGTATACCTGAAGCGCTTTTATGAGCGCATGGATTTTGTGCTGAACGAACTGCTGAAACATCCGTTCGACTTCTCGGCTCACGAATATTACGAACCCAATCGCGAAAATGCCCCCTGGCCTGCAACCGAAGAGGAGCAAAACCGGCTTTGGACCTTGTACATCAAAAATCAGGCGCTCTCGCTAAAGCTGGCCGGCAAGGCACCTGAAGAAATACACGAAACCCTGCGCAGCCGCTTTGAACGGCTCATCAAATCGTTTAAACAGGTAAAAGCTGATGACGTGTTCGGCTATTACATGAATGCCGTTACCGAGTCGTTCGACCCCCACACCAATTTTTTTACACCCCGGGTGGCCGAACTGTTCAAACAAAGCATAAGCCAGTCGCTCGAAGGCATAGGTGCCCGCCTGCAAACCGACAATGACCATACCAAAGTGGTGGAGATTGTGCCCGGCGGCCCGGCCGATAAATCGAAGTTAATACACGTTAACGACCGCATTATTGGTGTAGGGCAGGGCGATACGGGCGAAATGGTTGACGTAATCGGATGGCGTATTGACGATGTGGTGAAGCTTATAAAAGGCCCCAAGGGAACCAAGGTACGCCTGCTCATTCTTCCGGCCGAGACGGGCCTCAACGGCCCACCGGTAACCAGAACCCTTGTGCGCGATAAGATTAAGCTGGAAGACCAAACGGCCCGCAAAAAGGTTGTAGAATATACCGAAGGCTCCAGACCTCTTAAGGTTGGGGTAATTACCCTCCCCAGCTTTTATTTTGACTACGATGCCTACCAAAAGGGCGACCCTAACTACAACAGCACCACACGCGACATCAGGCGCATGATTGCCGAGCTGAAACAGGAGGGCATAAGCGGCCTGGTAATAGACCTGCGCAACAACGGAGGCGGCTCGCTGCAGGAGGCCATTAGCCTTACCGGCCTGTTCATTTCCGAAGGGCCCGTGGTGCAGGTGCGCAACTTTATGAACCGCACCGATGTGCTGAATGACGAAGACCCCGCTCTGGTTTACGATGGCCCCCTGGTGGTGCTCATTAACCGTTTCAGCGCCTCGGCCTCCGAAATATTTGCAGGTGCCATACAGGACTACCGCCGGGGAGTAGTTGTTGGCGAGTCGTCATACGGAAAAGGTACCGTTCAAACCGTGCTGGAGCTGGACCGCGTGCTGGGACGCACGCCCGAGCCGGTGGGCTCGCTGAAATACACCATCCAGAAGTTTTACCGCATAAACGGTAGCAGCACACAGTTTAAGGGTGTTACCCCTGACATTGAGCTTCCTTCGGCCCTCGAGGCCGAACAATTTGGCGAACGTTCAAACCCTTCGGCCCTGCCGTGGGATGAGATTCGCAGTACTTTTTACCAGCGCACATCGTTTGTAACCGACCGGCTGTTGCATGCCCTGCGGCAATCCTACCAGACACGCCTGCAAACCGATACTCGTCTTAAAAAATTTGTGGCCGAAGTGGAAGAAACGCGCGCCCGCCTGAAAGATGAAAAGATTTCGCTGAACGAAACCGAGCGCAGAAAACAAATGGAAACAGCCGAGCAAAAGCGCCTGCCCGCCGATGTAAAACTGCAGACCGAGGGCGCATTACCGGGCAATTCGCTTAACCCTGATGACGAATACCTGCGCCAGAGCATTATTATTCTAAGCGAAATGCTGGGCGCAAGGATAGGGTAAACGTTAATAGCTGTAAGGTCGTATTTTATTTTTTTATAGATGCTGCAAATTCGGCCTGGGTGGTATGCCTGTAAACAACCACCCCACGATTACTTGTTTAAAGAAGTAACGGTTAGGGAGCCGGGCTATGCCTATGTGTTTGTAAGCAACGAACATGCCACGTACGTGGATGTGTATTTTGACGATGTAACCGTTACCCACACCCCTTCGCCCATAGTGGGGGTGCATGATTATTATCCATTCGGTTTAACTTTTAACTCGTATAGTAGAGAGAATAGCGTTCCTAATCGCTGGAAGTTTCAAGAACAAGAATACATTGATGATCTAGGATTAAATTGGGACTCCTTTAAGTGGAGAAATCATCAACCCGATATTGGAAGATTTTTTAATGTTGATCCATTAGCTGAGAAATACCCGTATTGGACGCCTTATGCTTTTAGCGGCAACCAAGTTGTTAATGCAAGAGAGCTGGAAGGACTGGAACCTTACGTAGTTACTGGACGATCTTTTATTCCTATGAAAACGGTGCCTAATCCAATGGCCCCAGTCTCTAATACAAAATCTTTCAAAGGAGATGGTAGATCCTTCGACCCGGAAGCAACATCATTTAGAGCAGAACAGAAGGTTCGAGTTGATTTTGATAATAAGAAGGTCACAATATTAAATAATACTGCTAGCGGAACTACTGGCCTTGATAGTAAAGGTAATGTAACTGAGACTTCTCAAGCTGGAAAAGCAGGTCCCACACCCACGTACGATAAAGGAGCGATGGAAAAAGGGAATAGTACAACCATCAATATGAAGGTTGATGCTTCAAATAAACTTGTTATGGGTGCGCCTGCGATAAATTATGATGTGAGCATTACAATTTCGCAGCAAGAAGACGGCTCGGTTAACTATAATATTACAGGAACGAGTGATGGTTTTCCTGCCTACGAATTTTATATTACTGATGAGAAGACCGGAAACTCGACTATGATACATGGTAGTGATCCAACGAAGACAGGTGATACACCGACTTCTTTATTCCCTCCAATGGAGAAAAAAATTAATAACTCAGGAAATATCAACTATAAAAAGAAGCCTGGACAACAGTAATAGTTATGAGAAAAAAGAATTTAATACTTCGATATTTTGGTCTAGCGTTCTTATTAGTTGGTATTGCATTGAATATCAAAATGTATGTGAACCAAGAATGGCCGACATATCTATTTTTTATAATTTGTTTGGTAGGGATAATACAGATTATACTATCAGTTGTACTCAAAGGAATGAAAAGTGGTTGGCAAATATTTTGGTCGTTAATCCCTTTTGTCTTGGGATTTTTATACATCAAGCTTTAGAATGAAAAGCCCAGCCGTTGCGCTGGGTTTTTTATTACCCGTAAATCCTTTCGAGATGTTTGTTCAAGGCGTCAGCGAGTTCTTTTTGTGAAAGAAATTCGTAATGGGTATCAGGATCTTCTTTGAATGACGGATTTTTTTCAATGGTCACATCCTGTTCTTTGATCTGGTGGTGATGATACTCCTGAATGATGGTGTAAATGTAGCCACCGAAAAATTCTCTCCATGTAACTACTTGTTTGTCTGAATCATTTTCAGAATGGAGATAAAAAGTCTCTTTGTACTTTGTATACGACTCGGCACGTTTGACTGAATATGTTTCGATCTTGTAGCCCTTCATCATTAAGAAGCGTAAGCTTTACGAGTTTTCGTATCGCGTAAGAAAGCATCGAGAAAAGAGAAGACGGTTTTTTGTTCATCAGCGGAAAGCTTCTGAATCTCGATGATACGATTTAAAATTTTTCCATCGAGCAGCACATCAGTTTTTCCCACCAGGAAGTCAAGCGAAACGTCCAGCGCATCGGTAATCTTCTTAGCCATCTCTACAGAGGGCGTCATCTCATCCCGTTCATATTTACCAATAATATCACCAGTGGTTCCCATGGCATTGTCCAAATCATCATGGTTAGAACCCTTTTCATGTAAACTACATAGAAAACCACATTACCAAATTCCGCCACCGATGATTATCTTTACGATGCCAACGGCAACCTTACGCAGGACAAAAACAAAGGTATTACCGCCACTACCTACAACCACCTGAACCTGCCAGTACAGGTTACCAAAAATACGGGCGACTATATGGTGTACACCTACGATGCCACCGGCCGCAAACTCAGCCAGCAGGTGTTTGGCTCTGCCCCTAAAGTAACCGACTATATAGGCGAACTGTTGTTTGAAGGGACCACGCCCGTACTTAAGCAAATCACGCACAGCGAGGGCCGCGTGGTGCCCGATGGCGCCAGCTGGGAATACCAGTACCACTTAAAAGACCACCTGGGCAGTGTGCGCCTAACCTTTACAGCTAAAACCCAACCACCTGTAACAAGCACAGCCAACTTCGAGACAGCCACCAACGCCAACTTTACCAACTATACGCGCACCATTTTTGACCTGGTTGACCACACCGATGCGGGCACCGCATTTACCCATGTGCAGCATCTCAACGGTGGTGTGAATGGCCGTGTGGGCATAGGCAAATCCATATCTGTAATGCCGGGCGACAGGGTGAGCATTGGCGCCTGGGCCAAGTATATGAACCTGAGCAGTACGGCTAACCCAACGCCATTTATTACAGCCCTGACCTCGGCCTTTGGCACCGGCAGCACCGCCACCGGTGAGCTGGGCAAACTGTATAGCGGACTAAACAGCTACGCCACTGCCGTGCCCAATGGCAACCACCCCGATGATGACGAAACTGCACCCAAGGCATTTGTTACCATTTTGCTGTTTGATAAGGAATACAACTTAGTAGATGCGGCCTGGAAACAAATAACAACAGTAGGTCTTCAAAGCAGCCCCACCGTAAAACAACCGCCCCACGATTACTTGTTTAAAGAAGTAACGGTTAGGGAGCCGGGCTATGCCTATGTGTTGGTAAGCAACGAACATCCCACGTACGTGGATGTGTATTTTGACGATGTAACCGTTACCCACACCCCTTCGCCCATAGTGGGGGTGCATGATTATTATCCATTCGGGCTAACGTTTAACTCGTACAGCAGAGAGAACAGCACACTGAATCAATACAAGTTTAATGGTAAAAAGAGCAGACGGAGCTTGGCTTGGGTTGGCTTGATTACGGAAGTAGAATGTATCAGCCTCAGGATTTTGCCCACGCCTGCGAATATCCTTCACGTTTAAGATGGTGTGCTTGACCACAATGTAGGTGTCAAAGCCTTCATCAAATTTTTTTAGAAACCTCCAGGTCAACCACCGGGCTGTCACCGTTGCCAAATTTTTCGCCATCCATAATGCGCTGGTGGAAAGTGTCCATCTTCAATGCTGCAGAAATCGGGCGGCCAAAGGCTTTGTTTTCAAAAAAGCTGGAAGTATATCTATCTTTGACTAAATCCTTCAAAATGCGCAAAGTCGGGATTTGATTGATTTTTTTAATTCTGGGAGTTCCGTTTCAAACAATGGGATTTATTACATTGGTCGATTCAATCATCACCGTCCAAATGCAAAAAATTGATTCAATTTATTTAGCCACCAATTCCACATTAAAAAAATTTAACAGCCAATATGACTCCGTTAATCAGGCTATACAGGTATTACAAAAAGTTTACAACAGAAAATTGACAGCCTTCAGCAGCTTGGCCAACCGGCAGATGAACTGAGCAATAAAATGGACAGCCTGAATGTAATTTCCGACCTTTAAGGCAATGGCAAAAAAATCTCATTTAACCCGGGTAGGCAAGCGCAAAATCGAACTCTCCAACCTGGATAAGGTGCTTTTCCCTGATGCCGGTATCGTTAAAGCCGAGGTAATTGAATACTACCTTACTATGGCACCCACCCTGTTAAACCACATCAAGGGCAGGGCCCTAACCCTTATCCGTTATCCGGATGGCATTACGGGTGAAATGTTCTATCAGAAAAATCGCCCCGACTGGGCGCCTCAATGGGTTGAATTTGCTACGCTGGGCACGGAAGAAAAGAAAGACTACATCATCGCCACCGAAGCCGCTACACTGGTGTGGCTCGCCAATCTGGCAGCGCTGGAGCTTCATCAGCTGCACAGCCGCAGTCCCAATTTTAACTGCCCTGATTACCTGGTATTCGACCTCGATCCGCCCGAAAGCTACCCATTTACCCGCGTGGTTGAGCTGGCCCTGTTTTTACGCCGGCATCTGGAGCAGTCTGGCTATGTACCTTTTGTTAAAACTACAGGCGGCAAGGGCCTGCATGTGGTATGTCCTGTAACTCCTACACAAACATTTAAGGAGGCTTTTGAAGCCTCGCGGGCGCTGGCTCAGTCTTTTGTGGAAGCACACAGCAGCCGTGCCACGCTGCACATAAAAAAAGATGCACGTAAAGGCAGGGTGCTGATAGACATCTACCGTATGCGGCAGGGACAAAGCATTGTTTCGCCCTACAGCTTGCGCGGTCGGCCGGGGGCGCCCGTATCTATGCCGCTTACCTGGCAGGAACTTGAGCATTTGGCCAATCCGCAAACCTTTAACCTGCGCAACGTGCCCGATAAAATCCGTGCCGAAGGCGATGCCTGGCAGGGCCTGGAAGCCTATGCCGTGCCCTTGCACACCCACCGCAGCAAACCTGTCGTTAACGAGTTGCCGCCCGACGGTAAGCGAAAAACACCTCAGCAACTGGAGGCCTATAGCCGCAAACGCAACTTTGCCAAAACATCCGAGCCGGCACCCGGTATATCTGAGTTGGCAGGCAACCGCTTCGTGGTGCACCGCCACCATGCTTCACACCTGCACTACGACTTGCGGCTGGAGATGGAGGGCGTGCTTAAGTCGTGGGCCGTGCCCAAAGGCCTGCCACCATACCCGGGTGTAAAGCGACTGGCCGTACAAACCGAAGACCATCCCATACAGTACCTTACTTTTGAAGGTACCATACCCCGGGGCGAATATGGCGGGGGAGAGATGTGGATCTACCTTTCAGGTAAATACCAGGTTACCAAACAAAAAAAAGATGGTTTTTATTTTCGCCTGAGCAGCAGCGTTCAAACAGCCGAATACCGGATGCATCGCATGAAAGACAAAGAATTTTTACTGGAACGCGTTGACGAGCCGCAGGTAAATTTTTTAAAAACCTTCGTACCGCCAATGTTGTCTGATGCGGCCACCGAGCTGCCGCAACATGCCGGCTGGATTTATGAGGTAAAGTGGGATGGTATTCGTGCACTGGTTGCCCTCAATGAAGGAAGCATTACCCTATACAGCCGGAACGGAAATAATATTACCGAAAAGTTTCCGGAGCTTGCGCTGCCAGAGGCCTTTCGCGCTGCAAATGGGGTGTTCGACTCCGAGCTTGTATGTCTGGACAAAACGGGCCGCCCTGTTTTTAAAAACATCATTAATCGTTTAATGGCATCGGGCCAAGCCAACATCATGCGGCTGTCGCGCAGCCGCCCGGTTTATTGTTACGTGTTCGACTGCCTGTTTCTGGACGGCCGACCCCTGCTTAATGAAACTTTACAAAGGCGCAAAACATGGCTGGCCGATGTGCTGCGCAAAGACACACCCTACCGGCTTAGCCAGTGGGTAACCGAAGGCGACCTGCTTTTACAGGCCGCCCGAGAACATGGGCTTGAAGGTATTATGGCCAAGCATTTGAACAGCGCTTACCACCCCGGAAAACGCAGTGCCAGCTGGCTTAAAATTAAGTTAAGAAACACAGCCGAATGTACTGTAATAGGCTATTCGCCCGGCAAAGCTAGCCGCAGCAAAACTTTTGGCGCCCTGCATATTGCCGAAAGGCAAAACGACTCATGGGTTTACCGGGGTAAAGTGGGAACGGGCTTTGATAGCTCAGCCGAAAAGCAAATTGCCCGCTTGCTGCAGCAGGCTAAAAAAGTGGCAAAGCTCGTTCGGCAATCTGTTCCAGGAGAAAAAGAATCGGTTTGGATTGAACCCGCCCTGATGGTTGAAATAAGTTATGTTTCAATTACCGCAGACGGCCTGTTCCGGGAGCCGGTATTTATTCGCATGCGCCCCGACCTCTCTGCGTAAGTACAAAAGTAATTTGCATTCTTCATGGCCTAAGTATCTTTACACAGTTAATGTTTTAACCATGCTTACTACTTTTCAGCAATATGTTGCCACCCGCTACCATATCTACAACAGTCTGTTTTTGAATCTTCCTTTTGATAAAATTTATCAAACCGGAACGCTGCTTCCGCTTTTTAAGCAATATGCAGAAAGGGGTTTTGAGCAGGACAAAGACCCCAAAAAAATTGTTGAAGGATTTTTCAAAGATCACTGCCCCGGTTTTCTTAAAGCCGGCCAAATTGACCTGCTGTTCCGGTTTATTCAATATGTGGAGCGGCAAATTGTTTTGTTCGATTCGGTTGAGGATGCGGCTTTTGAAAAACTTAACGATCTGCACGGAGCTGGTACCCTTCCGGCTTTGCTGTTGCGGGCGGCAGCCGAAAAACGAATGGACCAACTACAGGAAAAGCTGTCGCATTTCAGCGTGCGTGTAGTGCTCACAGCACATCCCACACAGTTTTATCCAGGAACTGTACTGGGCATCATCAACGATTTGGAACAGGCCATAAGGCATAACAACCTTTCAGAGGTAAACCTATTGCTGCAGCAGCTGGGCAAAACCCCAATTTTTAACCGCGAAAAGCCCACACCCTACCAGGAGGCCGTAAGCCTGTGCTGGTATCTTGAAAATGTGTTCTATCATGCCGCACCCGAAATAGTTTGGCGGCTTATCACCGCCTTTAACCACTCGGCCGAAACCTGGCCAAACCACAGCTTGCTGCGCATAGGCTTCTGGCCGGGGGGTGATCGTGACGGAAACCCATACGTAACCCACCAAACCACCCTACAGGTAGCCGCACGGCTTAAAGAAACGGCTCTTAAATGTTACCACCGCCACCTGCGGGTTATTAGACGAAGGCTCACTTTTCGCGATATATACCCAATGGTGGTGGATGTTGAACGAAAGGTGTACGAGGCCATTTACTATCCTGGCAAAGGGTATAAGTCGGCCTCTGAATTGTTGCACCAGCTCGGTGCCATACGGCATTTGTTGCAAAACCACCATCAGGGTCTCTTTACCGAACTGCTCGACCCATTAATTGTAAGCGTGCGCATGTTTGGGTTTTTTATGGCTAGTATTGACCTGCGTCAGAACAGCCGGGAACATGGCCTGGCATGGCACGAGTGGTTTGGCAATCAGGGAGTGGACTATCCAAAGCTATCGGAAGATGAGCGGATTAATTTACTATTGAAAACCAAAACCGATTTCGATAAGTGCGGACCGCTTATGGCCGAGCTGGTGGCTACCTTCAGGGCAGCGGTCACCATTCAGCAGCAGAACGGTGAGCCCGGATGCCATCGCTACATTATCAGCAACTGTGCTTCAGCAGCCGATGTACTGGAAGTTTATCAGCTGGCCCGCCTTACCATGGGTAGCCCCAATGCCGTGCCATTGGATGTGGTTCCGCTGTTCGAAAGCATTGACGACCTGGAAAAAGCAGGCCGCATTATGGACCGGCTATATCGCATTACTGAATACCGATCGCACCTTGCCTCGCGGCAAAATACCCAAACCATTATGCTGGGTTTTTCTGATGGTACCAAAGACGGAGGATACCTGCGCGCAAACTGGTCAATTTACCGCGCCAAGGAAGAACTTACACGTATTTCGCGCGAACATGGAATACGGGTAATTTTCTTTGATGGAAGAGGAGGCCCTCCCGCACGGGGTGGTGGCAATACACACGACTTTTACGCTTCGCTGGGCAACACCATCGAAAACCACGAAGTACAAATCACCATTCAGGGGCAAACCATCAGCTCTAACTTTGGCAAGGTGGCAAGCTGTCGCTACAACCTGGAACAACTGCTTTCTGCAGGGCTGGAAAGCCATGTATTTGCCGATACCCGGTACCAGCTTACTGAAAGCGATAAAAAACTGCTGGACGAACTGGCCGAGGCGGGATACAGGGCATATCTTAAACTGAAACATCACAACAAGTTTACCGCATACCTCGAAAAGGCTACTCCGCTTCGTTATTTTTCCGAAGCCAACATTGCCTCCAGGCCGGTAAAACGTGCAGCTTCAAGTGAATTAAAGCTGGAAGACTTGCGCGCCATTCCGTTTGTGGGCTCATGGGCGCTAATGAAGCAAAACATACCCGGATTTTACGGGGTGGGAACAGCCCTGGAGCAGGCATGCAAAAAAGGCCGGCTGAACCACCTGCGCCAGTTGTACCAGAATTCTTTATTTTTCCGCACCCTGCTTAGCAACAGCATGATGTCGCTGGCAAAAACCTTTTATCCGGCCACCCGGCACCTGTCGCGCGACCCTGAGTTTGGAGCATTTTGGAGGCAGATGTACCGCGAGTATCAGCTTGCATGCAGCCGCTTGCCTGAAATAACCGGCCTGAAAGAGCTAATGGAAGACAAACCACTGAACCGGGAGTCGGTGCGGCTGCGGGAACAGATTATGCTGCCGCTTATTGCCATCCAGCAATATGCCTTGCAACAGTTAAGGCAACGAAAAGCCGGTGCCTATGAACAACAATATCACCGGTTGGTGCTTCGGTGCATGTTTGGTATTATAAACGGCTCACGCAACTCGGCCTGACCGACAGATTTTTTTAACGTTCCGCACAAATTTTTAAAAGTGCGGCAGGTATTTCCACACCCAGTTCTTTTGCTTTCAAAAAGTCGTGGCAGGCTCGTGCGGTGTCCTTCAGTTGGTGGTAAGCCATACCGCGGTTAAACCAGGCTTTACCATAGCCGGGGTAGTACATCGTTGCCGTAGTGTAATCGTCAATGGCACTTTTGTACTGCTTCATTTTCATCAGCACATTGCCACGGTGCAGCCAGGCTTTGAGCAGATCTTCCTCGAGAGCCAGGGCCTTTGAATAGTCATGGTATGCGCCCACATAGTTTTTCAGATATTCGCGGGCCATACCGCGGTTTAGCCATAATTCCGGGTCGTTGGGTAACAGAGCCAGTGCGCGGGTATAATCGAATTCGGCCCCTGCGTAATCTTCATGTTGCAAGCGATAGTGCGCGCGCTTAAGCCAGGGATCGGGCAGGAGGGAGTCGGCCATAATGGCCTGCGTGTAACGTGCTTCTTCTTCGTTACGGCCAGCCTGCAGCAAGGCCATATGGTATAAAGCCAGGGCATGGTCGGGCTGCAGGCTTAATGCCTCTTCCAGATTTGCCCTGGCCTCATCGGGCCTGTTGCACTCCTTGCAGGCAAGCGCCCGGCTTACCAATAAATCGGGTTCCTTGCCCTGCAGACTAACAGCCGTGTCCAGATATGCAATTGCCTCGGGGCAAAGCTGCAGGCGCGTGGCGGCAAGGCCCAGGTAGTAATAAACAGTTGGCCGAATATTACTTTGCATGGTAACAATGCCCACCGTGGTTTGCCGGTAGGGCGCTAATGTGTAAAAAATACTTTGGGTTTCGCCTGCAGGCAGGGTAAGCACTTCTTTAAAACTATCCAACGCCTCCTGCCATCGGTTTAGTTGGTAAAGAATTACAGCCAGGCGAAAAGCCACTTCCCGCGAAAGTGGCTGCAGCAGCCGGGCAGTGCGGAGGTCGGTAAGGGCATGCTCAGACTTACCCATTTGCTCGTACACCGAAGCGCGCAATAAATAGGCTTCGGCACATGTGGCATCGGCATACAGGCAACGGTGCAACGCCTCAAGCGCCTTCTCCGGCCACATCTGCTTCCAGGCTTTACCGGCAGAATCATACCATGCCGAGGCCTTTGGGTTGCTGCATTGGGCTGGTAGGGTTCCGGACCATAAGGCTACCGCGGATAATAACCCTATTTTTAACAAATAATTTTTCAAATAATCATCTTTAAATCAAATAATTACTACATTTACCTTCACTAAATTAATTAAATAAACATGCGCGCGCTGTGGAAGGGTCACATTCGCTTTTCGCTGGTTACTATACCGGTTCGCATTTACAATGCTATCGACACGGCCCAGACCATTAGTTTTAATTTGCTTACACGCCAAGGGCACCATCCTGTGGCATACGAAAAAAAGGATAAAATTACCGGCAAAGTTCTGCGAAATGAAGATATTGTAAAGGGCTATCAGTATGCTCCGGGGCAATATGTAATTATTGAACCCAATGATTTTGAAAAAATAAAAATAAAAAGCACGCGCATTATTGAAATTCAGGGGTTTGTCAGGACAGATGAAGTTCACCCCACACTTTACGAAACCCCTTATTTTATAGGACCCGATGGGGAGGTGGCAGCAAAAACCTACGCCCTGCTTGCGGCGGCATTGAAAGAAACGGGGCGTGCCGGTGTGGGATCGGTGGTTTTACGCGACCGCGAAACACCCGTACTCCTTCAGCAGCAGAATGGGGGCATCATGCTGTACCGGTTGCGCTATCCTGCTGAAATAAGAAATATAAATGAAGTACCACAACTTATTGATGCCCGGGCAGATAAAGAACAACTTAAACTGGCCAAATCGCTTATCGATTCCATGACGGTAAAATTCTCATCTATAACCCTGGATGATCATTATACTCGGGAATTAAAAAAGATTATTCAGGCCAAAATAGAAGGTCGGGAAGTTGTTGTGGTGGAAGAAGCTGAGCCGGAAGTGGTGGATATTATGACAGCCCTGAAAGAGAGCATTGCCCGGGCACGCCAAAAGCCCATGGAGAGGGCAAAAGGTAAAACAGCCGAAAGAATTGCACCTAAAACAGTGCGCAGAAAGGCCGGTTAATTTCCACCGGGTGCTAACTTTGTAGTATGGCAAAGGTGGTGCAGTTTTCTGGCAATACACCCAAAAAGCTGGGTCCGCAGAAAGCTCGCCTGAATACCCGCGCACTGCGCAAAACAGAAAACCCGGCCCAGCTAAGCCTGTTTACCGGCCGTATGGTTTCCTTAAACAGGGATAACGTTTTTGAGCAGGCCTTGGCAGCCGATGAAGCCGGGCAAAATCACCGGGCCCGCATGCTGTACCAGCAAGCCATTGCCGGCAACAACCAGGCTGCCGATGCCTGGTGTAATTTGGGAATCATTGAATTTGCCGAAGGCAATCTGGCGGGGGCCATATCGGCCTTTAGCCATTGTCTCAGCCAAAGTCCCCGCCATTTCGAAGCCCACTATAACCTGGCAAATGCCTGGGCCGAGGCTGGCAATTATCCGCTTGCCGAATTGCACTACCGGATGGCTATTGACATTGCGCCTGATTTTCCCAACAGCTATTATAATCTCGGACTTACACTGGCACTTAAAAAAGATTATGCCTCGGCTATTGAAAACCTTAACCATTACTGCCGGCTAACCACACCCGAAGAGCATGCACAAGCGCTTGAATTGATAGCACACCTGCGCACCCTGGTGGCTTAAACCAACCAGAAGGTTACAATAAACAACAGCAACCGGTACGCCTCGAGTGCCAGAAACAATCCCAAAACCATGGCTACCGACTTGAGTATGCGCTTCCAGCCATGCTGGTTGTAAAAGGTTAAAGCAGCGCGGTAAACAAAATAAAGGTTGGTGCTAATGAATATTACCGTTAGCACGCTGTCGTTCAGGTAATGATTCCAGCTGGAACTGCCCGACTTTAGCAACTGATTAAGCAACCACAGCAAAGCCGAAAGCAAAAGTGCATTAACCAGCATATTAAAGCAGGCCAGCTCAACCGATAGCACAACATGGTCGGTAAAATAGCGGTTGCGTTTGCGGATAAAGAGCAAGGCCAGCGGAATAGCGGCCAGAATAACATAAACCACTATGAGAAGCTTAGCCAACGCAGCCGATTTTTGATTGTAGATCAGCTCAAACCCGCTGAGGCTCATGTTTTCGCTGGTTAACCGCTGTATGACCAGGGTGCGTACCAGAGGACTGTGGGCCAGATAATACATCTGGGTACGTAAGGAAGAGTTAAAAAGCTGAAGTACCGGAAAAAGAAAGTAAATCAGATTCAGGATGAAGAACATCTGCAGCGGCCGAAGGTATTTTACACGCCGGCCATCGGCATATTCAGCCGATAGGAAGCCCGGCCGGAAAACAATAAGGCGCAGGGTTTTGAAAAAGCGGTTGTCAGCGAAAGTAATGGCAATCAGAATGTTGCTTAGAAAGGCTTTAAACGACCGGTCCTCGGGAAGAATGACCTTTTCACCGCAAACATTGCAGTAAAAGCCCGAAAAGCGGTTTCCGCAGCTTTTGCAGATGTGTTCCATTTGTTGCGCCCCGTGATCCACCCCTGCAAAATAACTTAAATTCCAATTGCTTTATCAGATAAATTTTATACTTTTATATCGCTGATTTAAAGCATTTTAATACAATAGTATTCATTTTTTAATCTAAATGCTCTTATGGAAATTTTTTTAACCATAATTTCGGTTTTTGTCCTGCAATCGGGTATTTGTCTGTTTTGCTTTCTCAAGAAGAGCAACTCGGGTACGTGGGCGGCTTTTTAACCACATTGATGCACCATTCCAGTCTGCCTGGAACAAATACACAAAGCCGAGGCTTTACCTTAATTAAAGGATTTGAGCACTTCGATGTCCGGGACCTACTGACCCAAGTTTGACATAAGTGGTGATAGCACATACCCGGCTAAAAGAATGCTTTTAGATTCAAACAGCCAGCTCGGCAGGTTTTATTGCTGCACCGCAATTTAACGCTGCTACATAGCGATGTCGTACGCCTGTATTCTCGTGCAGGCTTAGAATAAAACCTTTACACCATTTAACCTGTTTCGTATCTTTAAAGCACGCTTCTGGCTTATGGAAAAGTTTCTGTCCTTTTTTGAGCATATGCCCACCTGGCAACGGGCTGCCTGGATTTTAATTTGTCTTTCGGTGTGCTGGGTGCTGGAGGGAAACTTCCCTCTTTTCCGCTTCAATTACCGCAAATGGCGGCATGCCGGCGTTAATTTTGTCTTTCTGGGAACTACGCTAATCATAAACACGCTTTTTGGATTAGCAACTGTTGGCGTTTTTGAATGGATTGGCCGGCAGAAATTCGGCCTGCGGTATTGGATTGACCTGCCCCTGTGGGCTCACCTTATTATTGCCCTGCTGATTTTCGAACTCATTGCACAGTATTTTGCCCATTACCTGTTGCACAAATACAAATGGATGTGGAAGCTGCACATGGTGCACCACAGCGACACCCACCTCGATGCCACCAGCGGCACACGGCATCATCCGGGCGACTTTGCCATTCGCGAAATCTTTGCCCTGGCGGCCGTTATTGTAACAGGGTCACCGCCCGCCTTTTACTTTTTTTACCGCATCTGCACCGTATTCTTTACCTACTTTACCCATGCCAATATTTACCTGCCGGTATGGCTCGATAAGTCTCTGAGTTACATATTTATAACCCCTAATGTACATAAATTTCATCACCACTATGTTCGGCCATGGACCGACAGCAATTTTGGCAACATGTTTTCAATATGGGACCGGCTGTTCGGCACATTTGTATATGACGACCCTCGCAAAATCCGTTATGGACTGGACGTGCTGGATGACGCCCGCGCCCAGGATGTGATGTACCAAATGAAAATTCCATTTGACAAAACCATAAAAACCGATTACTGACAACGCCCGGTATACGAAACCTTTTTAGTTCATCTTTGTTTGTTTTGTTGTATGACTGCAACAAAATCGGCACCACGCTCATCGCGCAAAAGTCCGGGTGCGATCGACCTCAG
>FWPU01004425.1_pt1 | contig 32793 bp, 32 predicted proteins | sample 2228361 | NCBI WGS metagenome assembly FWPU01 (sample SAMEA103939777, study PRJEB20133) | metagenome
TTTCTCACCGCTTTGTTCCAGGCTTTCACTCTCCATCATCCGTCGCAACTCGATGAGTTTGGTCTCCACTTCGGCGCGTTCGACCTGACGCGCCAAGTGGATGAGACCTTCCAAGGTCTGGATTTCGTCTTGGAGTTCTTCACGCGTCTCGGCTGCCGTGAGACGTTCAAGCAGTTCCTCTTCTTGCTTCAGACGCTCCATTTCGGGGGCGTCTTCCAATTCGTCTTCATCAATTGTCGTCCCTTCGGCCAGCCAATTCCCCAAGCGGAGCAGTTCCTCTAACCGTCCTTTGCGGCGTTCCAGAGAGCGCCGGATGGCGCGCACACTGGAAGCCAGTCGGCGTTGCAGGATCAGAAGGGCAAAGGCAACATTGCGTTTTTGGCTGGCTAAAGCCCTATTGTAGGATTTTTCTACATACTCGGTGACGGCGTTGTACAACCGTTTCTCGTCATCGTTCAGGCGGTAGGGATTAGTGAAAACGTGGCGTGGTGGAAAGAGAGGTCTTCCCTCAAAGTCTTTCAGGTCTTCTTTCAGGCGACGCAGGAACAGTGGATTATCTCGGTTGATCACATATTCGCGTAACATTTCGGTGTCGGCAAACAGACCTGGCTCCAAGAGGTCGAGGAAGAGGCGGAAGTTTTCCGGGTTGCCGCGATGCGGGGTTGCTGTGAGGAACAGCAAGAAGTGGCTGATGTGGGAGAGCAACTCGCCAAAACGATACCGTTCGGTCTTATCTAGTTTTCCGCCATAGCGGTAGGCGGCCATCTTATGGGCTTCATCAACCACCACGATGTCCCAACGAGATTCTCCCAGGGTTGCCATCACGTCCTCTTGCTTGGCGAAATCCATAGAGGTGATCACTTGCGATTGCTCCTGCCAGATGTTACGCCCCCAGGTGGCATTCATCACTGCACGATCCACGATCAGAAAGGTCTCGGCGAAGCGTTCCTTCATCTCGCGCACCCATTGATCCTTGAGATGACCCGGCACAATGATGAGGATCCTCCGCACCAAACCACGATGTTTTAGTTCTTTGAGCACAAGTCCGGTCATGATGGTCTTGCCCGCCCCGGGGTCATCGGCTAACAAGAAGCGAATGCGCGGATGGCGTAAGATATAATGGTAAACAGCCTCGATTTGGTGAGGTAGGGGGTCCACCTGTGAGATGTTCACCGCCAGCAACGGGTCAAATTGGTGGGCAAAGCGCACGCGGTGTGCCTCGATGCCGAGAAAGAACCCCTCGCTTCGTCCGCCAAAATCTCGTCGTGCTTCGGTGGAGATGTGGATGTGAGCCAGGTCTGCCTTTGAAAGAATGCGGGAGTAGAATTTCTGCGTCCTTGTGCCCACCGCCTCGATCTTGAGTTGGTCTCCAAGATATTGGATGGTGAGGATGCGCACTGGTTCCGGCCAAAAACTGCCGATTAAAATGTCATTGGTTTGGGGAACGTTCATTGGCTAAACTCCATATGAAGAGGAGTGTGCTTTGCATGGTTCGCTGGCTACTATGTCGGCTTAGGGCGAGCATCAAAAGGGGGGTCGTCTTCTTTAGCACCGATGCATTCCTTCCCTATTGTCCAATCAAATCCGAGTTGAGAATTCGTTCAGGTACATCCCCATAAGGATATTCGACCTGTTTTCTTCAGCAACTCAACCTTACATCTTGCGGGTCTATTTGCATGGATGGTAAAGATATGCCAAAATACTCTTCACCACCACACACCGGCGAGTGACTTCCCCGACCTTGCTCAGACATCGGGGAGGCTGGATTTGTTTATCCCCAAGTATAACAAATTTTAACGGTCACCCAGCGAAGAACCGGCGCCACATCGCCTGTCAACTGGGCGTCCACCATTGCACCATCTTTTTATAGTTATCGCGGGGTGCGTTAGATGTTCTTTCTATGTGCTTTCAATCAACGACCGTTGTATCGGCAACGCTTTCCAAACTATGAGGTTCACGCCCTACAGTTCGTCTAGCCCAATGTTTGGCTACCCCCTGGTTTATCTGATCTTTGCAACAGAGTAAGAATGCCTTATTTTTCTCTTTCCTTCAGGGAATTCCGACATCGGAAAGCTAACGAAATGCACCTATAGCGGTCCCAACATCTGCACCTTCGTGCACGATCATGTAAATCGCTCGCACCATTGCGGGAGGATCGAGGTCTATCTTTGGATCAACGGTAGTGGCTACACCGGTTCGACTGGTTATACGAGCTACCCAACCCGTTTTACCACGCACTTGACTAGAGTACATTGCCAAGCCACGCCTCATAAGGAAACCATCTGCAGCTGACTCTAACAAAGAGGCAAATAGCTCAAGTCCACTTGGTTATTGATGAAAAAGGGTCGTCTGTCGCTAGTAAACACGATGGAAAACAAGCCGTAGGAACACATGGATGGCTAAATTATTACACTGTTCGTTGCCTATGTGAAAACAAATTGAAGGCGCTTCACAATGTTCTAGGCGGGCTAGTACCTCCTCAACATGTAGGGAAAAGTAGCTCCAATCATTTCTGCGTCGTGATGGCAATCGCTTCGGATCCTCTTCAGTCTTTGGGGTTGAACTGTTCTCGAGCGATACCATCGACACTTTCCGTTGGCAGAGAGCGACAACCATAGTATTCGGGCTGCTGGATTTATTTTTTTAGGGAAGGAGTTTTTAGGCTTTCAAGCCAGCAAAGAACTTACTTTTATATATTAGATCCATCTGATGATCATCGAAATCGGTCAACAAGTTGAGTTTTTCCTCACTTCAGGCAGTTTCAGCAAAACTTGTGCCCTGGAACTTACACAACTTTCTCCTAATAGAAGGGCTAAACTCGCTAGAGCATTGTTTATACTTTTCTTAAATCAATCTTTTAGGTAATAAGTTAAGTTAGTTAATCAATCATTGTGATGAATGCCCTGATCTTATTAGGGACCATAAGACAGGTATGTTATGGGGGATTAACGTACCGATTTTTATTATAATCATACAAACTAACGCCTTAAATTGTGAGGAAACTATGAATATCGAAAAAGCAGTGATTGATGCCATTGACAAACGACAGGAAGGGATACTCCATTATGCAAGTACACTTATTCGAATCCCCAGCCTAACTGGGGAGGAAGGTTTAGCACAAAAATTTATCCAAGACACTCTCACTGATTTGGGGTGCGAGTTAGATGTATGGGAGCCCGATCTGGATGAGCTGAAACAACATCCTGAGTTCCAGCAAATTCCCGATGATTATTCTGGAAGGCCAAATGTTGTTGGTATCCTGCATGGTCAAGGTGGAGGAAAGTCGGTAATTTTGAATGGACACATCGATGTAGTACCTGTTGAGCCAATAGAAAAGTGGGGCTATGGAGGACCTTGGAGCGGTCTAATTCAAGATGGTAGGTTATATGGGCGTGGCGCAAGTGATATGAAATCTGGTTTAACGTGTTTCATAGAGGCTGTTCGAACGCTTAGAATGTTAAATATCAAATTAAAGGGGGACGTGATCATAGAAAGCGTTGTAGATGAAGAGAGAGGTGGAAATGGAACCCTTGCTGCCATATTGCGCGGCTACAAGGCTGATAATGCTATTATTGCAGAACCTACAAATATGAACATCATTACCGAAAATGCAGGAGCGTTATGGGTTCGAATTATAGTTACTGGCAAAGCGGCTCACGGGGCTTACAAAGAACATGGGGTGAATGCTATTGAGAAAGCCATATATGTATATACAAGGCTTATGGAATATGAAAAAGATCGGCAGAGACGTTTTTTCAACCCACTCTTTGCTCACTACCAAAACCCTTTCCCAATTAATATCGGTGTTTTCAAGTCTGGCGAATGGCCAAGTACAGTACCGGATATTGCTATAATGGAAGGACGTGTCGGGTTCTCTCCAGATGAGAATCATCAAGTTTTTCGAAAAGAGTTTGAAACCGAAATAGCAAAGATAGCCCAGGAGGATCCTTGGTTGGCTGAGCATCCACCTAGCGTGCAATGGTTTGGTTTGTTTATGGATTCCGTCCGTATTGCTGCATCACACCCACTTGTCACTACTGCCCAAGAAGTTATGACTTATATATTGGGTCATCCGGTGGAGTTGAAGGGAAAAGCCGGTGGGACAGACATGCGGTTATTGGTAAATTCTGGTATACCATGCATACAAATTGGACCTGGTCTGTCATCAGAAGCGCATGCGATTAATGAATCGGTCCCCATTCAAAACGTTATCTCTGTTACGAAGATCATTGCATTGATGCTAATCAAGATCTGTGGACTCAGTGATTCACATTAGTGGATGAACAGGAGGATTTGTTCACGTAGAAGTATATGTTGACTTTAATACCCATTTCAGCAAACCGCGAAGCATTAAAACACTTAACTCAAATAGGCGCGGTTAGCCGCTTGTCTGATCAATGGACAAAAGAAATTATAGAGCGATTTGAATGGGGGTCAAAGATCAATCACAATTGCTCTTTTGCTCTTTTCTCAGCGTTGCATAACTCCTTTTTGCATATCGCGGAAGGAACGTCACGTGATTATCTAACCGTTGAGGAATTCCATAACCTTTTAAGGAACAAATGTGAATCATATTGGCAAGAAGTTATCAATCGTTTCGTAGTGCAAAGGATTTCATTAGTTGAAATTCTATCCATATTCTATGTTCTCCGTGAAGCCATCATCCAAATTCTTAACGAAGTTAGCCTTAGCGAATATGAGTTTCTAAAGTTATTAATTGCTTTCTTTGATTGGGTCCAAAATTATGCTGCTGCTATGTATGAAAATGATCGAAAGTTCGATCATTATTCGAATCAAACTAAAGCACTTGCGATTCACGATCTACATGCAATTGTTGAATCGGTGCGCTCTCCAGTAGACCTTCGTCCAGTTTTTCAACTTATTGTTGATCGCGTAAGAAACAGTGGAATTTGGCCAATGTGTGCAATTGGTATTACAGACCGTGAAGGTCAGGAAATCATTGTACCTGCTCAGTCTGGGTTTACAGATGGTTACCCCCATGACATCAAATTTCCTGCCATTGGCAGCGCTACATTGGAAACAATTCGTCGTAAGAAACCTATTGCAATTAGTGATGTTTCCTCCGATCGAGAATTTCCAGTGCTGCAAGAAGCAGCTCGGGCAGCGGGGTACCGTTCGATCCTGCTCCTACCACTTATCCTGGATGATTTCCAGGGTGTAGTGACTTTTGGATCTCCTGAGCCCCACGAGTTTACGGATGAAGAAATTACATTGGCGAACGCAATTGCTCAACAGATTTTGATCGCAATTGACAATGCTCGTTACTATGAACGTGAAAAGCAACGTGCAGAACAATTAGAAAAATTAAACCAATTGATTGCACATCAAAACAGGGTATTACAAAGTTTAACTGAAACTCATATAGCACTAACCAAACTCGTTCTTGATAATGCAGGATTGGCTCAGATAATATACTCAATACGCAACTTATTCAATAACCCAATCGCTATTGAAGATGAAAATTTTCAACTGCTAGGTTATTCTGAAGATCGGGACCAATTTGATCAACATAGGAAAGCCTCTATAGAGGCAGGAGGAACTCCTCCTGAGGTTTTTAAAAACCCCGAAATATCAGCCATTCTTGAAAATTTACGTAAAAATAGGCGCCCGATATTGATCCCTACGATTGAATCCATAGGCATAGAGAAAAGGCGCATTGTTGCGCCTATTGTTGCTGGTGGTGATATTATGGGGTACATTTGGGTAATGGAATCATCTCGTCCATTTGAGGATTATGATTTCATCAAAATTGAACAAGCTGCTCAGGTTTTGGCACTTGAGATGATGAAACAACGAGTGTCTTTTGAGACTGAAATGCGATTGAAGGCAGAATTCATGGATGATCTATTGTCTGAAAAGGTGGTTGAAGAATCCGAGTTGATCCAAAGGGCAAGCTATCTCGGTTTTGATTTAAAATGCCCTGCCACCATCCTTGTAGTCGATGTAGATCGCTACCCAGGAAATCGGGTAGGACCAGGTCTATCTCATAAGCTTGGAAGGCAGGAGGTGTTGTGTGTTCAACAAGTAGTCGCTAAACACTTTCATGAAATCATGATAGTACAACAATCTAATCGCATACTTGTATTAATTTCTGTAAGATTCGATAAGAAAAATTTAGATCAAATGCTATCAAAACTAGCTCATGATTTACATCGGTCACTCCATCAAATTGATTCCACAATAAATACAATAATAGGCATAGGTGATCTTTGTTATAACATTAAAGAAATCCAAGAAACTTACTTACATACATGTCAAGTTATAAGTTTAGCCAAAAAGAATGGTTGGGCAAATGAGACTATTAAGATTGCGGATCTAAGTACATATGATTTACTACTCCTATTTGGGGAAAATAGCGAACTTTATGACTTTACCCAAAAAATTCTCTCCCCTTTAATAAGATACGATCAAAAACATAAGACAAATTTGATAAGAACCCTTGATGTCTACTTGTCTTGTGAAAGAAGGCTAGGAGTAAGCGCTCGTACTTTATACATACATGTGAATACATTGCGTCAACGACTGAGACGAATTAAGGACATACTAAGAATGGATTTAGACGATCCCAACGTTCGTCTCAAACTTCAGTTCGCCATAAATGTATATAAAGCATCTCAAAAGTCAAATAATAAAATTTAATATATTAGAGTTATACACAAATAATCCTAATAATATGTAAATAACATACATATTATTACTGCGTTATTTGTGATATATACTAGCTAGAAATTCTTAAATGTCTTCCTCTTTTTAGCATAAATTTAGTACAATCACCTACCAATTGCAAAAAATGCAATATTTACAAAACTTGGTTGTTTTGGTAACAGGTGCTGAGAGTGGGATTGGTGCTATAGCCAAGAGATTTCTGGAAGCAGGTGCAAGGGTAGCGATAAATGATAGAACATCAGAGTTAGTTCAAAAAGGGATAGCACAACTTGGTTTCCTCAAAAATGAAAAAGTTCTAAGTTGTCCTGCAGATGTCTCTGATTTACTACAAGTTAATCGAATGTTAGAACAAATTGTGGATGAGTGGAATCGGATTGATTTGGTTATTAACAATGCTGGAATATATCCAAACAACCTTGTTCTTGAAATGTCTGAAGAAGATTGGGACCGAGTATTCGCAGTAAACACAAAGGGGGTATTTCTCGTCTCTCAAGCCGCCGCTCGTTGTATGGTTGAGTCTGGAAATCGTGGTCAAATCATCATCATTTCCTCAGGAAGTTACCATAGAGCAAGGGTCGGATGTGCTCATTATTGTGCGTCGAAAGCAGCGGTAACCATGTTCGCAAAAGTGCTAGCCATGGAGTTAGCTCCGTATGGCATACGGGTCAATGTAATTGCACCAGGATTGATCGATGTGGACTCTGAAAATTTGAGCGAAAAGTACAAAATTGCAACCCTACAGCAGATACCCATGGGACGTTTAGGACAACCCGAAGATGTTGCCGAAGTTGCCTTTATCTTAGCGACACTCCAAACGGATTATGTTACTGGGTCAGTTATTTCGGTGGATGGTGGACTTTCGCTTGGTCGATACGATGTCCCAAGAAGTTCTCAGTAAAAAGACGAACACATCCGCAGGAAAAATGTTTAATAAAAAGCGAAAATAACATTGGATTATCCTATTATGGAACACTATAAGGTCGCAGCAATTCAATTTGAACCAAGCCTTTTTCAAAGGGGGAAAAATGTTTCTGATTTAATGGAATTAGCAGAAGAAGCAGCACGCGTTGGAGCAAAAATCATTGTGATGCCAGAAATGGCCACTACTGGGGTGTGTTATTATGATAGGGAGGAAGCATCCAAAGTAGTAGAAGAAATACCAGGTCCAACGACAGAAGTATTTAGCCGTTTAGCAAAGCAATATCAATGCTATATTGCCTATGGTGAGGCAGAGGTGGATCGGGTAACAGGGGCTTATTATAACTCTGCGGCACTTGTAGGTCCAAAAGGCTGGGTTGGTACTTATCGAAAAACTCACCTGTTCCTGTCCGAACTCAAGTGGGCAAAAGCGGGCGACCTAGGTCTCCAAGTATGGGAAACTGAATATGGCAGAATAGGGATGCTCATTTGTCATGATGCTGCATTTCCGGAAACCTCACGGGTGCTAGCCTTACAAGATGCCGATGTGGTTTGTTTCCCTACCAATTGGTTAGAACGCTCTCCTTCAAGTTATTGGTTTACTCGAGCATTCGACAACGGTATTTACTGGATTGCTGCTAATAGATATGGTAAAGAGCGAGGAACACAATTTAGTGGAAACAGTTGTATTATCTCCCCAGAAGGAGAATTGCTTTCGTACCTCGATGCTGGAAATGGAATTGTTTATGCTGAAGTAGAGCTTGATCTGGCACGTAAGAAAGCGTTCCCAGGTGAAGGACATTTGAGCAAATTCATTCAGAGACGCCCCGATGTTTATAAAGCCATTACTCTCGATACCTACCTCTGGAATCCAAATTTAGTTCATGGACTGTATGGACACCGACCTCTTCCTGAGGGACGCAGGTTTACAGCGGCTGTGGTGCAAATGACCCCATATGTTGGGGAAGTGATGAGGAATATCAATCGTATCGAGTCTATCATGAGAAAGGAGTCTGCGAGAAGTTCAGATCTTGTGATTTTTCCGGAACTCACAACGATTGGAATGGCAGAAGATGTAGCCGAATTAGCTGAACCCATAACAGGTCCAACCATCACCGCCATAGAAGCAATATGTCAGGAGAATAAGAAATATATCGTCATGGGCATTGCAGAACGAGAAGGAGGGAATTTATATAATACAGCGGTGATCATAGGTCCAGAAGGATTGATCGGAAAATATCGTCAATTGCATTTAGATAGTAAAACGAGAGTATGGGCAACACCAGGGCAAACGCCACCACGTACGTTTGACATTCCACTAGGCAGGATTGGACTCCTTGTTGGGCATGACATAAATTTTCCAGAATCTTCGAGGCTATTGGCATTGGATGGTGCTGATGTTATCTGCGTACCTGCTGCCCTTTCGTTCCCCTTGCCATCCAAGGTGGCCCCTACAACCATTCCTTACCCCGAAGGAATTAATGTTGGAGAAGATCCTCTTCATTGGATTTTATGGCGGCAACGGGCAACGGACGACAGCACTTACATCGCGGTGGCTAATTATTACGGATACCAAGAGGGATATAAGTTCCTTGGATTAAGCGGCATATTTTCACCTAGTGGAATATATACACCGCGGATAGAAGCAATTTCTCCATTCGATGGAGAAACAGTGGTGACTTTGGAATTAGATACAACAAGCGAAGATAAGATTTGGTCTTCTTCACCCGTACGAATAAAAGAATTTTTGGGATTGAGACAACCCGAATGGTACACACTATGTCAGATGGAAAATCCAAAAGTATTAAATCGGAAACAAAATTAATTTACAAACTCTTCTATGGTAAATGATGCTCTCGAACTTCACAAAAAAGTTGCAATTGTAACGGGTGCTGCTCGAGGTATTGGGTTTGCCACTTCAAGGCTCCTTGCAACGTTGGGGGCATCTGTATTGCTTCAGGACATTGATGAAGATGCTATCTATAATGCTTATCATCAATTACATGAATCTGGATTTGATGTATCAGTATCCATTGGTGATATAAGCCGCGTTGATGATACCATTTCCATGGTGGAAACTGCTCTCAGAAGGTGGGGGCGAATAGATATCCTAATCAACAACGCAGGAATAGGGGGAACCGGAAAAACCCTTTTGGAATTAGACATTAAAGAGTGGAAGCGAATGATTGAGGTTGATTTAACTGGCGTTTTCCTCTGCTGTCGAGCAGTGCTTCCGCAAATGATAAAACAAAATCGGGGATCCATCATCAATATCGCATCAATCACAGGTCAAATGGGCGTATATGGAAGTACGCACTACGCTGCTGCTAAAGCAGGTGTAATTGGTTTTAGTAAGTCCCTAGCTCGTGAGGTTGCAAAGTTCTATATTAATGTCAATGTAATTGCTCCTGGCTTGATTGACACCGATATGTCAAGGGCTAGAGGGATTGAACATCAACGTCACTTGGTCATTTGGCCTCGAATAGGCAATGTTGAAGACATTGCCTGGGCAGCTGCTTACCTAGCCTCGGATCATGCGGAATTTATCACTGGCGCAGTATTAAACATAAATGGTGGCGCATATATGTGAAAAGGGAATTGAACAAAATGGAACAAGAAATATCTCCTTTGGTTTGTTTAACATTCGATTTTGATGCAATTTCTCTCTGGCTCGGCACGTTTAAAGCAACTTCTCCATCAATGATCTCCCGTGGTGAGTTTGGTGTCATTGGCGCAAAGCGAATCTTAAACTTGCTAGAGAGATATGGAATTAAAACGACTTGGTTTGTGCCCGGTCATACTGCAGAAACTTATCCAGATGTGGTTGTGGAAATTCATAATCTCGGTCACGAAATCGGTCACCATGGGTATTGTCACGAAAATCCAGTTTTTTTGGAAAAAGAACAAGAACGCGAAATACTTGAGAAAGGTATTGCTGTATTAGAAAAAGTGGTCGGAGAACGACCATTAGGATATCGATCTCCATCCTGGGAACTGAGTCCACATACAGTTTCCTTGTTGTTGGAATATGGTTTTTTATATGATAGCAGTATGATGGGTTCCGATTTTCATCCATACTGGTGTCGATTGGGAGATCAGTATGATCTAACCTCACCTTATAAATTTGGGCGTTTTGTAGATTTAGTGGAAATGCCAGTTTATTGGGGGTTGGACGATTTTCCGGCTTTTGAATACGTCTCCCTTCCAAATAAACTCTATCCTGGATTGAGAGCTCCTGAACATGTTTTTTCTATATGGATGGGTGACTTCGATTATATGAGGCATAAAGAACCAGATGGAGTGTTTATCCTAACATTTCACCCTCAGGTCATCGGAAGAGGACATCGTATATTGTTTTTGGAGAAGATAATAGAGTATTTATCAAGACACAATGCAAGATTTGTAAGAATGATTGACTTTGTACGTACTTGGAAGGAGGGAAAAGTGCCTAATTGATATACTATTTTCGTAAATGCTTCTTTCTCAATACGTTTTCTGTAAAAATGTAAAGGAGGTAGAAAATGACAGAGAAAATAGAAACAGCAAAAGGGGTGTCCCGACGAGATTTTCTTAAAATAGCAGGTGCTTCCGGCGGTGCAGGTTTGGTTATTGGTGGTCTTGGTGGTTATCTAGCAGCACCAAAGGGTATAACTGAAGGACCGGCTGTCCAAACGACAGAACCTATTCGGATAGGATCAACTTACCCGTTGACAGGTTATGCTGCTGGCGATGGCGAAGAGATGAGGCGCGGCTCAACAATGGCGGTTGAAGAGATAAACGCAGCAGGTGGTATCCTGGGGAGACAGATAGAACATATCATTATTGATGCTGAAGACATGGCTCCCGAAAAGATCATCAGTGCATTTGAAAGACTCATCAAAACAGAAAAGGTTCACGCCATCATCAATGGATTCATCTTAGGGACAGGACCAGAGTACGATCTCGTATCCGAGACCCCAACCATTTATATGCACGCAAACACATATCAACCCAATGCTGATCTAGTGAGAGAGAATCCTGACAAATACTGGATGACCTTTCATTGTGACCCAACAGAGATCTGGTATGGTCTTGGATTCCCAAAGCTCATGCGGCAATTGATTGATGATGGATTGTGGAAACCTTATAACAATAAAGTTGCTGTGATTACCTCGGATATTCCTTATAGCATGAACATTGCTAAGGTTTTTCAGGAAGAGGTGGTAAAGATTGGCTGGGAGGTTTCATTATACGAACAAGTTGTTTTGCCTACGGTGGAATGGGGTCCGATTCTCTCCAAGATCAGGCAAGATCCTCCAGGGCTTGTTTTCCAGGCACATTATGCGCCTGCGGATTTGGCTTCCTTCACTAAACAATTCATGGAAAATCCTACCCCATCTTTGGTTTATGAACAATATGGTCCTTCGATCCCGGAATTTCTTGAATTAGCAGGCGATGCGGCAAATGGGATCATCTGGTCTACAGTGATCGGGCCTTTAGCAGACGAAATCGGTCAGGAGTATCGTAAAAAATATCGGCAACGCTGGAATGCTGATGCTGGATGGAGTCAGAGTGGCATCCAATATGACCTCGTCAATATGTACGCAAGAGCCGTTGCACTGGCTGGAGATCCAAGCGATGTTCGGAAAGTCGCTAGCATTATCGAGAATGGCATTTATCGAGGAGTTTGCGGTGGATATAGCTTCATTAAAGAAGACCATACCGTTCCCTCGTATCCTGCAAAAACACTAGATCCAGGGTTAGGATTGCCTCACTTGCACTTCCAAATCCAGAGCAAGGAACATAAGTTAATTGGACCACACCCATATGCGCAAGCTGAATTTCAGCTACCCAGTTGGATGACCTAATAAAAACTCTCTTGTTGGGGAGTGGCCTGCTCATTCAAGGTAAAGTGGGTAGGCCACTCGCCTAATTTCGTAACAGATATCATTTGCAGCAAATAATATGAATTGATAAATATTGAAACTGCTTATCCTTAATAAAAGACTAATATGACCATCCTTTTAGAATGCCGAAATGTAACAAAATATTATGGTGGCTTGGCTGCAGTCCAAGACATTTCATTTCAGGTGAACGAAGGAGAGATTTATGGAATTGCGGGACCAAATGGCGCTGGTAAGACTACACTGTTCGATGTCATATCAGCGCTTACACCTATATCTAGCGGTGAAATTCTGTATCGAGGGATCCCGATCCACAAAAAACCAAGTCATGAGATATATCGCATGGGTATCGCAAGGACCTTCCAAATCCCTGCGGTCTTTCAAAGTCAATCTGTACTCATGAATGTAGTTGTGGGTGCTCAATTTGGGCAGAGAGGAAGATCGTTGATAGGACTTTTAAATTTTGATACTTACATTATTCAAAAAGCGATGAAAATATTAGAGTTTGTGGGTCTAGCAGAGATCGCTTATGCGCCTTCGGCTAATCTTTCATTGTTCGATAAAAAACGCCTGATGCTAGCCTCTGCCTTAGTGAATGATCCTCAATTACTGCTGTTAGACGAACCTGTGGGGGGACTTAATATCAATGAAATAAACGAACTAATAAACATTGTAAAGAAAATTCGGGATAATGGTGTTACCATCATCATTATTGAACACATCATGAAAGCTCTTATGGGGCTTTCAGATCGAGTATTAATAATGCATCACGGTCAAAAATTGTTCGAAGGTCTGCCAGAAGACGCCAGCCGTGACCAGCAAGTCTTATTGGTTTACCTAGGTAAGCAATTTGCAGATAATAGTGTCGAAGGTAACTCTAGGAGGATTGATCATGTTACTTGAAGTTATTAATCTCAGTGCTGGTTATGGCGACACACCAGTTCTTCACGACCTAAATTTCTCGATGAACGAGGGAGAAGTGGTGCTTATTCTAGGCCCAAATGGTCACGGCAAGACAACTCTGTTGCGTTCGATCTCTGGATTGATAACCAAATCGTCAGGTCAAATTTTATTTAAGGATAGAGACATAACCTACCTCTCACCAAACCAAATCGTGCAAGAGGGGATTGCCCATATTCCTCAAGGAGACTTGCTTTTCCCAGACCTCACTGTGTATGAAAATCTTCTCATGGGTGCTTATCTACCTCAGGCATGGAAAAATCGGTATGCTCATATGGAGGAAGTTTTTAAAATGTTTCCTCTATTAAAAGAGCGATCCTCACAGTTAGCAAAGACCCTCAGCGGTGGTGAACGACGCATACTATCACTTGGGCGCGGATTAATGACCCATGCCAGCCTTTATATGATTGATGAGCCATCATTAGGTTTGGCCCCCGCTTTGGTTGAGAGCGTCTACAAGGATATCCAACAAATGGCTTCCCAAGGGCTTAGCATCTTGTTGATTGAAGAAAATGCAACCCATGCACTTCCTATTGCTGACCGGGTTTATTTATTGGAAGGAGGGAGATTTGTGAAGGAGGGTCTGCCTAGTGAATTAATAGTTGATAAAGGATTTCAAGAGGCGTATCTGGGCATCTAGCTCAACTTAAACTATCTGTCGAGGTTATTAAAAAATGTCTGCATCACTCGTGCAATCAATTATAAGTGGATTATTACTTGGCTCCATCTATGCTCTAATGGCGTTAGGGCTAACCCTGATTTATGGAGCTTTACGAATGTTGAATTTGAGTCACGGAACTTTGTTTATGTTTGGTGGGTATGTCGCGTGGATGATTACATATTACCTTGGACTTCCTCTTTTAGTTGGGCTAATTATTTCTTTTTTAATTATTTCTATTGTAGGAATGTCTTTGCACCCTCTAATAATAAAACCATTGCTCAAATCCAGTGGGTGGGAAATGAACACGATCATTGCGACTTTAGGTTTATCTATTGTCTTCGAAAACATCGCTCTACTTACCTTTGGACCTCGTCGTAAGACAGTGCCTACAATTTTGGAAGGTCAAATGACCATATATCAGGGCGTGGTTGTATCTTACCATGAGATCATAGTTGGAATTGTTGCAGTAACTTCTCTCATAATTATGGGGATGTTTCTAAAACGATCTAGACATGGACTGGCTATCTTAGCGGTTGCACAAAATCAAGACGCTGCTTATTTAATGGGGGTTAATGTTTTTCAAATTTTTGCACTAGTGTTGGCAGTAAGTTCTGGATTAGCAGCCATTGGTGGGAGCCTATTAGCCTCTTTCTACTTTCTTTCGCCAACAGTTGGTGGAATACCTCAGTTAAAAGCCCTTCTCGTTACAATATTCGGTGGACTTGGTAGCGTCAAAGGCACAGTTTATGCGGCTTATATAATTGGTTTGATGGAGGCACTAGTTGCTCTTTATTTAGGAGGTAAATGGGCATTGCCATTTTTATTTGTGTTCATGATACTTGTTCTTATTATCAAGCCGAGTGGATTATTTGGACTGAGTGAAGAGGTACGATTATGACCTCACAAAATACCTTACTTATGCCTAAATGGTTCTTAATCATTGTAACGATTGCTCTCATTAGTTTACCAGTCGTTACTAGTAATACTTATGTTCTGAGGTTAGTAATTCTTGCCTTTATTTGGATTATTGTGAATTCTAGCTGGAATCTGGTTATAGGAGTCTCGGGAATCTTTTCTCTATTTCAACTAGCTCTATTTGCTGTTGGTGGATATGTGTCTGGTATGTTGGCTCTCTACCTAGGAATATCGCCTTGGATATCAATGTTCATTGGTGCATTGGCAGCGGTACTGGCAAGTATGGTTGTAGGACTTCCAACTCTACGACTGCGAGGCGTTTATGTCGTACTCTTGACACTAGCTTTTCATGAAATATTGCGTGTATTAATTGCCACTGATGAATCCGGACTTACTGGTGGAGCCTTTGGTTTATACAATGTCCCTACCTTTGGATTGGAACTCCTGGGATTGCGGGGAAATATGATGTTTCATTATTACTTTTCCATGTTACTATGCATATTAATTTTATTTGCAATATATAAAATCACATATTCTCCTATTGGGTTAGCATTTCAGGCATTGAGGGATTCTGAACGCTACGCTACAAGCCGAGGAGTTAATCCATTTCGATACAAAATGCTTGTGTTTATAGTTTCTGCCTTCTTCACTGGGTTAATTGGGGCATTTTACGCTCATTACTATAAAACAATTAGCCCTTCTGCTTTTAGTTTTGGATTATTGATGAATCTGATGGCAATGATCGTTCTTGGCGGATGGGGAACTTTTGAAGGACCTATACTTGGAACTATTCTATTGTTGATTTTATCTGAGTTGTTGCATAGTATTGAACAATTTCGTTTAATAATTTTTGGTTTAGTGATGGTCATTATCATCGTTTTATCACCTGGAGGTTTGATTTCGTTATTGGCAAACCTAAATCAACGCCTAAACATGTGGCTAGATAGAGGGTAAGTTATAAAACGATTAGTAGAATTATTAACCGATTTTTTACTAAAAATAAGCGGAGTTGCTATCTCGTTGCAAGCTGTTGACCATATCGAAGTACTTGAACCACACATCCCAAATCTTGGCTTTCTTGCCGATCACCTTTGCTTCGGGAGAGTCGTAGTTGACCCACACATTGGTCTCTTCGGTGGTGGCAATCAGGTGGATGCCCTTCTTCATGGCAGCCATGATGAGTGCCTTGGGGATAGCCTTGGCAGAGGTCCAGAAGCCCGGATCGCGGTTCTATGCCCACTTGCGGATCATGCTGTCGAAGGGCAAGGCTCCCTTCAGCCCGAAGGAATCGTAGAGGTCCCTCAGGGCTTGGGGGTTCTGTGCACCCTTCATCAGCACATCCACGATCAGGTCTTGGAAGGTAGTCACGTTGTCGAAGATCAGCACACCAATGTTGTTGTCGGTGGTGATCTCCTTGTAGAGGGCTGCATAGTCACGGATGGTGGGATAGACCGTGCGTTGCATGGCAAAGCGTTGCTTGCGCGGGGTGTATGTGGTTGGAAGGTTTATACCATCGCACGGTCTTGACATCCTCGATGGTGCCGTGAGCATAGATGGCATCGGCACGTCCCATCAACCCATCCTTGCCGACAGGCACTTCGGCTTTGAAATGCTCATCTTCTGTGAGCAGGGCATCGTGCACTGCCGTTCCCAGCCACCATACCAGTTTGTGGTGCACCAATTCCGATGTCGGAATCGTCTTATCGAGAAATGCCTTGAGCAAGCAGCCGGTGATGTCGGTGACGTGGATCTCGTTTGAGCGGTCCTCCATAGCGTTGAAGATGGTGGCAAGCAAGCGGTAGCCGTAGCCACAAGGTGGTGTCACTTTCTCTAGGCTACACTGCAACTAGTGTTTGGCTTGGATGGGGATGTGTAGTTCTTGGGCAAGGGAGCGCAATCCTTGAGTGTTCTCAGTGATCAGTTCGTACTTGCTATCGCTCTTGCCGGTAAGCAGGTACATGCCATCAATCTGAATGAGCTTCACGGGCACTTGCATGACGAAGGCGCGGATGACCTTAGCCAGTTGTGCAAAGGTGCACAGTCCCATCTCTTCGACATACCAAGGTAGGCTGGCGATCTTCTCCTTGGCTTTCTCCAGTTTCTCTGCTTCGCGGTTGGTGAGAAGCACAGGGTCAACGATGTGGCTGCGGTCCACGTTGGCGAGATAGGCAAGTGCCCAGGAGAGATACTACTCGGCGGAGTTCTCGAAGGTGAGGGTGAGCACCGGCATACCGCTCAGGGCAGTTTGCAGTCCCTCATAGCGCAGCAGTGAGGACTTGCCCGTGCCCGGCTTTCCGGCGATCAACATGAAGTCCACATCTTCCATGTAGTGGATGATCTCTCGCACTGCAGCGATGTTGGGGCGCAAATAGGGGAAGGTCTTGTCGTTCTTGATCTTCTCCATCTTGGCTTCGAAGTCGGGCAAGATGGCAGCGATGGGCTTGAGAGCGGGTGAGGCTGGTGCGCAGGGATTCGATGAGCCCACGAGGGGTGAGGGCATCGCGGGCAGCCAGCAGAATGATGTGTTTCCACAGGATTTGGTGCTGTTGGGATTCAAAGTCTTGTGGGGTGATGTCGGGGACCTCATGGATGGAGGGTGGGTCGGAGAGGACGGTGCCGATCAAGCACTTTTCCCAATTGTTCATGTGTGACCTCCTGGTAGTGAGTTACCGCGAAGATAGCCGTCAGGCAATTGTATGGATGTTGGGTTGGCAGTTGGCTTGGTGGGTTTGACTGGTGAGTTGGGAGGTGAGTTTCAGTTTGGTGAGAAGAAGGATGACGTGGATGGGCGTGTTGGGATGGGATGTAAGGGAGTGGTTGAGCAATGGGCGAATATAAAGAGTTGAGCTTATCGCTTGCGTTGGTTGGCTCTCTGGATGTATAATCTTTCCAAATGAGCACTTAAGAAAGATATTTTGTCTCGGTGATGTGCCTTAAATTCCAAATAGATGGGAAAATTTTCTAAATAGGCTTGGTTCAACTCGGATAGATGTGGCGGCGCATTGAACTGGGCTTCGGCATGGGCTCTGTCTGCTACATCACCCCTTGAGCTGTTGGGAAGGCACGGTTGCCATACAAGTATGTGAGGATGAAAACCATGAAAAAACAACTGATTGTATCAGATCCGAAAGTGATGATGGGAAAACCTGTTGTCGCAGGTACACGCATTACTGTTGAACTGATCTTGGAAAAATTAGCGTCTGGTGAAACGATCGAACAAATTCTTGACGCCCATCCTAGGTTGACTCGAGAAGCGGTATTGGCGGCGATTGCATTTGCAAAAGAAGCATTAAGGGCTGATGTGATATACCCCCTGCCCGAGACGGCGTCATGAATTTCTTGGCTGACGAAAGTGTTGACCGTCAAATTGTCGAACGACTTCGGCAGGATGGACATTGTGTATGGTATGTTGCCGAAATGCAACCGGGAATTTCTGACGATAGCGTCCTCGAGTTTGCAAATCGAGAGGGTGCGTTGCTTCTGACTGCCGATAAAGACTTTGGAGAGATGGTCTTTCGTCAGCGTCTTCATACTTATGGCATCATATTGGTACGCCTAGCAGGGGTGTCACCTAGCCGCAAAGCGGAGATTGTCGCATCTGCGATCAATAAGCACACCACGGAAATACCACGTGCCTTTTGCGTGATTGTGCCAGGAGTTTTCCGCATTCGTCGCTTTATGGATTGATGCCTGCCCGACCTGCATTTCCGGCGGAGCGAACCTTCGCTGAAGAGCAGGCTGCTATGGAAGTGGATAAACCGCTTGATCCTTTCCATGTATGCTTGCTCAGTGCAGAGGGAATAATGTTTTCCGTCGAAAGGTTTCTCGCACCTGATCGAGTAGTTTTCGGGTGGGAGTGGGGAATGTATGGAAAAAACATCGGGAGTGGCTGAGCAATGGGCGAAGATAAAGGTAGGATAACCTGTCCAAGGTGATCCGTGTCACTTGACATGCAATTATTTTTGTTTTATACTTCCATCAACTCCTACATTCACCGGTTCATCGCCTGCAGACCATCGTTGATTGCTTCAACCGAGGGGGAGAAAGCATTTGTGTGGAACTTGTTCCGCAAACCACCCAGGCAACGGATGAAAGTCACCGGTGTATGTGTAGGCATACATCACCGACAGGAGGGAAGCAGAGATGAAACTGCACCGGTTCAGCCTATTGGTCTTGTTTGTGTTCGTGTTCTTTCCCCTGGCAAGCCAGGCACAACCGACGGTTGCCCAACGGACAGCAATCTCCTCGGCAGACACCTCCGCAACGTTGCACAACAGTTCTGTGCTGTTCATCGAGAACGTTGGACAGTTTGACCAAGCGGTGCGCTTCAAAGTCTGGGGTGCATCCAGCGAACTGTTCCTCACCCAAGATGCCTTGTGGTTCGTGGTCAGGGAGAAGGCTGAGCCACCTGAAGGAGTGCTGAGCGGTGCAGACCTTCGCCTGCGGGAGAGAGAAAGCGAGGCGCAACCCCGCCAGTCGGTGGCTTTGAAACTTTCCTTTTCTGGTGCCGATCCGCGTCCGCGCTTGGAGCCCTTCGAGCGGTTGGAGACCTCGGTGAACTATTTTATCGGCAATGACCCAGGGAGATGGCGCACCGATGTGCCGGTGTGGGGTGGGGTGCGCTACAAGGGGTTGTACCCTGGCATAGACTTGGAGGTAGCGGTTGAGGGTGGGCGGTTGGTGCCGCGCCTGGTGGCTCAACCCGGGGCGGACCTGGGTGCCGTGCGCCTGCGGGTCGAGGGTGCCGACGCCATAGAACTGCTCCCCTCTCCCGTTGGGAGAGGGGCTGGGGGTGAGGGCTTGCTCCCCTCTCCCGTTGGGAGAGGGGCTGGGGGTGAGGGCTTGCTCCTGAACACAGCAGTAGGAGAGTTCACCCTGCCGTTGCTGCAGGTTGTCTCTGCCGATGGCTCTCCCTTGCCACTCTCAGGTGATCGGACGGTGGTGCAAGGGGATGAAATCGTCGCTCCCTTCGCTGCTGCTAACCTGCCCCTGCGCTTTGCTGCTCAGACGAACGCTGCCTCCGATCTGCTCTATTCCACCTTCCTCGGCGGGAGCAATAAGGACGAGAGCTGGGACATTGCGGTGGATGGGAGCGGAGCGGTCTACGTGACTGGCGAGACTTGGTCCTTTGACTTTCCAGCTACGCAGGGTTCCTTCCAAACTACCTACCGCAGTAGGGATGTCTTCGTGACCAAGTTGAATGCGAGTGGCACAGGGCTGCTCTATTCCACCTTCCTCGGCGGGGGCAAGACAGAACAGGGTTCTGGCATTGTGGTAGATGATAGCGGGGCAGCCTATGTGATTGGCGGGACTGATTCCTCTAACTTTCCGACCACGGAGGGCGCCTTCCAAACCACTTATGGCGGTGGAGTCGTTGATGCCTTTGTGGCTAAATTGAATGCAGAAGGCAGCGGTCTCCTCTATGCCACTTTCCTCGGCGGGAGTGACTGGGATTTGGGATGGGGCATTGCGGTGGATAGGAGCGGGGCAGCCTATGTGACCGGCGATACTTACTCCTCCGACTTTCCAACAACGCCCGGCGCCTTCCAAACCACCGGCGGCGGTGTATTCAGAGATGGCTTCGTGGCAAAGTATAATGCAGAAGGCAGTGATCTGCTCTATTCCACCTACCTTGGTGGGAGATACGATGATTTTGGAAAAAGTATTGTGGTGGATGGGGATGGGGCAGCCTATGTGACCGGCAATACTTACTCCTTCGACTTTCCGATTACGGCGAGATCCTTCCAAACCACCTATGGCGGTAATGTGGATGCCTTCGTGGCAAAGTATAATGCAGAAGGCAGCGATTTGCTCTATTCCACCTTCCTTGGTGGGGGCGACTGGGACGTAGTCCATAACATTGTAGTGGATGGGAACGGGGCAACCTATGTGGTTGGCGGGACTGATTCCTCTAACTTTCCGACTATGGGGAGGGCCTTCCAAACCACCTACGGCGGTAATACGGATGCCTTCGTGGCAAAGCTGAATGCGAACGGCACAAGGCTGCTCTATTCTACCTTTCTCGGTGGGGGCGAATATGATTTTGGCTCTAGCATTATGGTGGATGAGATTGGGGCAGCCTTAGTGACCGGACTTACCGGATCCGATGACTTTCCGATCATAGCAGGTGCCTTCCAAACCACCTACGGTGGTGGCGACACTGATGTCTTCGTGGTAAAGTTAGGATGCGGAAGGCAACAAAGGCAACGGTCTGCTCTATTCTATTTTTCTCGAAGGGGGCGATGATGACTAGTGCAAAAGAATTGTGGTGGATGAGATTGGGGCAGCTTATGTGATCAGCGATACCGGATCCTCCAACTTCCCCACCACACAAGGCGCCTTATAAACCACCAAAGGCGGTGATGTAGATGCATTCATGGCGAAGTTGGCAATGGTATTACAACCTACTCCAACGCCTACCTCCACAACTACCCCGACGCACACCCCAACACCTACCTCCACGCCTCGTCCAACGCGCACGCCAACAGAGGAAATGAACATATATCTGCCTTTGGTTTTGCGATGAAGGTTTGCATCAATATGTTTGCTGAAAGCCTTACCCCACATAGAGCCTCAACCCGCCCGTTGCAGCGGAACTGAAGCGCCTCAGCGGGCTCATCGCCCGGCTCACCCAAGCCATCCCCGGCAGGATGCTCACACCTCACCCTGCCGGGGTTGCGTGTGATTCGGGTTGTGGCAGGGCTTGTCAACAGTACGATGAATGGCGACCCCGATCCACCACCACCATCCAAGGCACCTGAAGTGAATCTCATGGGTGACCTAGGGGTGGCTAAGGGTTAGAAGGCTTTCTGTTGTTCTCAATCATCGGATGTGTATCGGCAACATATTCCAAACGTGGTGGCTCGTGTATTTCAATTCGTCTAACCCAAGGTTTGGTTCCTTACATATGTAAATAGATATTGACAATGATGCCAAATGAAACTAAAACGAAATTGAAGAATCTCAATAAATTTTTGTCAATGGAGGCAACATGAATCTGCTCAAGGTCATGCTGAATAAACGCATGGCGAAGGAGAAGTTGAGCACACGCCAGGTAGCCAAGCAGGTGGGGGTCTCACACACCACCATCGCCCGCGTGGCACAAGGCTATCAACCCGATTTCAGGACGCTGAAGGCGTTGTGCAGTTGGTTGGGGGTATCTCCAGATGCGGTGGTTGGCATGGTGGGAGATGAGAACCTGGAGAAGCGGATTGCCTCGCTCCTCTCTCAATACCCCCAACTGAAGGAAGTGTTCGAGAAGGTGGTGGAGAAGATCGAGCGTGAAGAGGTGGAACCCCACATCTTAGAGGATGTGCTTGGTTACATCAGTTATCGGCTGGGGATAAATCGGTAGGGTGAGAAGGGTGTGGAGGAGGCACATTTTCGATTGTGTCTTGCAGAGAGGCACGGTTCAGGGCAAATTGACCTTTGCGATTGGGTCTCTTAGGGGGATACAAGCCTATTGTTCTCTTCCCCCCTTTATTTTGTAAAAAGATTATCACCTCACCTTATCTTATCCTCAAACTCGATTTTCGCCAATTTTAGGGATGGATGTGAATTTTGTCAAGGTGGATTTTTTGAAGTTCAGACATGAGTTCGGACAGGGAACTGAACGATGGTCAAGAAAGAGGTCAAAGCGGTCTCGACAATCTGCTGCTACTCATTGGGCGAAAGCGACCATTTCTGTTTGAGCAAGATGAATAAGCCCGAATAGCACTTACACTTCTTTCCCTGGTTCTGCTGTGGAGAGCCTGGGATGCGCTCTTTCTCAGGCACGACCTCCTGCTCCCCACTCTTCTCGCCATACAGGTAATCCCGCAAGCCTTCTCCGATCAAGAGGGCGATGGCATAGACGAGCAACTGCAAGGCCAGCATCTTTTCCATGTACACCTGCTGCTTGTTCATCAGTCTGCTCATGCCCAGCAGGCTTTTCAGATCGCGGAAGGTCTCATCGAGTTTCATGCGGCTGAAATACATCTTCCGCCCTTGTTCTGCTTCCAGGTTGGTCAAGACCCACAGGGGTTCGCTGAAGCCTTTGCCCCAGGTGCCCATCAAATTCACACAGACTTTGCCCTTGTACCACATCCGGTTGTGAACTACAGTTTCTCCGGGTGAGAGGGTCAAGACCACTGGCTGCCCCTCTGCGTCCCAGAACTTGGATGGGTGGCTGCCCAGGTTCGAATGGGCGACGAAATGGAGCTGCTCTTCCACCATATTGAGCAAGAGTTCCAGGTAACTGAACTCCCGATCCAACACGATGGGCTGTTCGCCCAGCAGGTCTTTGAGCCCCGCAAAGGCTCGAAAATGGTCCCAGTTGCGCCAATCCAGGTCGGCGGCAATGGTTTTCGAAGAATAGGTGACCAACCCACAGGGGATCGCCCACCCACGATAGGCGGTTCCCAGCACCAAAGCCCAGAAACCTTTGCTCTTGCCGTCTTTGAGCGTGCTAACGTACGACGTCTTCTAGGCTTGTGGACGCTCCATCTCGGTCGCGTCCGCAATGACAAACTCGGCTTGCTCTGGAAAAAGCCGCCACAACACCTCCCGGGGATCGGTTTGCTTGACGAGACGCTGGCTGCGCTACTACCCTTCATTTTCGCGGCAAATTCGCTCGTTCGGAGAGAGCGCGCCGCCAAGATCGCCTGCCCGATTTCAGCCGCTTTTTGGGCTGTGCTGGGATCATCAAATAGACCCTGCATAAATCTACCAATCTTGATAAACTTGTTCATGGGAGCCTCCTACCGAGAAATGGTTGTGGAAAACCTAGTTTACCCGGTTTTGAGGCTCCTTTTTTATTCAGATGTCCGAACTCATGTCCGAAGATCAGTAAGATATACTGACAATCTCTGCATTACGGATATACTGTAATACAGGCAATAAGAAATTCGGAGGCAAAAGATGACCCTGTATAGACTTCAAATCACCAAGCGTGGCGTTGTTACCCTTCCAGCGGAAGTGCGTAAACGAAGCAATCTGAGAGAAGGACAGGTCCTGACCTTGCTGGACTTGGGTGGGGTGTTCGTTCTTGCACCTCGCGAGCTCGAAATAGATATCTTGGCAACTCGTCTGGCGGAAAAGTGGCAAGCGCAAGGAGAAAGCCTTGAAACGATGTTGAAAACCTTACGCGAAGTGCGGGATGAATACGCCACCCAGAGCTAAGGTGTTTCTGGATACCAGTGTGATCTTCGCAGCAATCCTCTCTCCTGAGGGTGGGGCGCGGATGGTAATGCGGTTAGGTGAGATAGGGTATGTGCAACTGATGGTTGGAAAACAAGTTCTGAAAGAATGCGAGGCGGTCATCCGCCGCAAGGCTCCGCAAACCTTACCAGACTTAGCAATGTTGTTAGATGCGGTCAAGGTCACCGTCACCCCTGAAGCGAGTGAGGCGAATATAGAACTGGCTAAGTCATTGGTTTCTTATCTCCCAGATGTCCTGATTCTTGCTGAAGCAATTCAGGCAAATCCCGATTGGTTACTGAGCCATGATCAACAACACTGGCTGAAGGTACAGACGGAGGAGTTATCCTTTCGTATTGGAACGCCGGGCGATTTCCTGAACTGGCTCAAGCAAGACATGCTCAGAATAGGACGGTTGCAACGCTTTAGAAAATAGACCATTGTGGCGAGGGAATTTTTCAGAAGCAGCAAAGAAGATAATTGAAGTTGAAGCAAAAGCCCTTTTTTCGAAGACGAAAAAGAAGTAATCTTTAAACAACTTACTTCGCTAAATTCAAATCTGCCATCCGTTGGGCTGTCACCTGCAGGGGGATTCTCGCAAAGAGGATGAAAACAGCACTTGAGAAACCTTACATTGCCTACGCTTCCTACCTGAATTGCGTGTTGAACTCCCGTTACACTCTGCAATATGTTGGGAAAGGTTTCAATCTCATCGTCTATTTTGGAAAAAAGGGATGTACCTTTCTCAAGGGTTTCTATTGGAGGCACGCTTAGGAGAAGGTTCTTTCTCAATTTACATTTGTGTTAGGTATGCTCTTCCTTACAGGCTTATCAGGTGCAAACTCAAATCAATGCGTTTAAGATAATATTACTCCTCATCTTCAGATCGTAGAGTAGGAGAGAACTGTTCTTCTCCAAACACACTCAAAAAACTAGGGAGGGGTTCATGTATTTGTATAGGTCCTTGATGAAATGTTCGATCCTTTTCGTCGCCATATGCTGTCTTCTGCAAACAAGGGAAGCATTAGCAACCACGATGTTACCACAAAGTACTTCTACCGAAGCTGGATGGATTTCGCTCCATCAGTTTGGAGTCCCCGAGCCATTACGTTTGTATGGTCAGATTGGAGAACGTACTCTTTATCTCCCCATTCCGAATGGGATGCAACCCCAAGCGTTGAAGTTCAGCCTGCGCATCTCAGCAGATGTCAACAGCGGCTTTCTTGAATTGTATAATGCCGAGCGGGTGTTACATGTCGTTGATCTAGAGAATTCTCCGGATGAGATAGAGGTCAATTTGGCTGACGCAAAAGTTGAAGCTGGCTACCTAGTATTACGGCTGGTTAGCCGATTGCGCAGTCAGGATGACATATGCGAAACCGCCTATGTGGGGGCTTGGCTAGACATCGAAAAAGCTACCCTTCGCCTAGATGGCAAACCTACTATGCCCACAACGGTGGGTGAATTCTTCCCGCCACTGTTGACTCATCTCTTGATCGAAGTGCCCCCACCCATCACACCCGCTCAGGCTGAAGCCGCGCTGAGATTATCCGCTGCGCTCACCCAGCGCTATTCCAATCAATCATATGAACTACATATAGTAAGTCACCATGATGAAATTCCATCCGAAATATGGGATCAGCCCCTGGCTCGACGGATTGTGATCCGCAATCATCCACAATCGGCGGTCATCTTGCGAAATGAAGGCAACCTGCCTACCTTGATCTTGCAGGGAGAAGGTCAAGCCCTATTAAATCAAAGCGATTGGTTGAGCAGTGGCTTCAGTCCTCTAGGGATATACCGTGAATTGAAGGTTTTGGAATGGAAAGACCCCACAGAAGCCAGCGGGAATACAGTTACCCTCGCGGAGTTGGGATATCCTCTTCAGCAGGTGATAGGAATAGGGCGCATGGATATTTCAATTGCTTTTTCCCAAGCCGATCTAGGGAGCTCTCTTCGCAATGTACGCGTCCGCCTTGCAGGAAGACACAGTGCGATTGAAACCCTTGCTAGCGCCAATCTGAGCGTCCTCTTTAACGGCGCGCTAATCCATTCCCAGTTACTTTCAAAAAATCCTCAATTCGACCTGTACCTGCCATTGCCAAACTCGCTCTTGCAGCGTGAAAACACCTTAGTCGTCCGTTTCGACTATACACCTCGTCAAGGGGAATGTCATATAGGAATTAGCCCCTTTACAGCCCAATTATGGGAAAACTCCTACCTTCAATTTGACAAAGGTCAAGTCTTACCAATGGGCTTTCTGCGATTTCCTCAAAGTCTAATTCCCGAATTTCGGGTGACTATTGATCCACTCACCCCTTACAACTTGCGTAGAGCGATAGAATTGGTGAGTGCATTGCAAAAAATCTCTAAGAAACCCCTGCGCGCTAAGTGGATAGACGGACAGAATGCCTCTGCCACTTCCCAAGCATGGTTGATCATCCAGAGTGACCCCTCCGAAGTTGCAGCCCTCAAGCCGCCCCTTGAATTATCTCCATTTCGCGTCGTTGATATCAACGGACGAGAATTGTTGCGCTTTGATGGTGAGCTTCCTTTTGCTGTCCTGCAAGCGTTTGAGTTCAACAAAGCCCAAGTTTTGTTGCTCAGCGCCAACCTTGAAGAGTCCCTTATGGACCAATTATTGCTCACCCTGAAACAAAGCCCTAATGGTTGGTACGATTTGTCAGGGGATGTGTACTTGATCGGTGAAGGGATGACACAAGGCATTGGCATGAATGTACGCAGCGGATCGGTGCGCATCGAACCCTTACAACCCTCGACAGGTGTATGGTTACAACAATTTCGCCCATATCTGTTTGGCGCAGCCCTGCTATTCCTATTGGCATTACTTGTGTGGTTGTATCCAAAATTGGTGCGTAAACAGCCTTCTAGCATATGAGTGAAAGACCTTTGCATTCTCAACCTGTTCCTTCTTCTTCTGTAACCCCTCGTCTAGGAGAAGCGTTGGTACAAGAGGGGCTGCTGAGCGTTGTAGATTTGCAGCGCGCGCTCGAAGTACAAGCTCGTACTGGTGAGCGGTTAGGACGCATCCTGATTGCGCTTGGTTTGGTGAAGAGACAGCAACTATATCAAGTCCTTGCTAAACTATGGAATTTGGGCTTTGTCGATCTCTTGCAAACGCCATTAGACTCAAAAATTGTGCGGGCTTTCGACCCCCAAATGCTCGTCCAAAAACGCTTCTTCCCCTTTGCAAAACGCAATTCTCATCTTCTTGTTGCCACCGCCGAACGACCCACCGACACGTTGCTGCAAACCATTCACTCTATTGTCCCCAATACCCCAGTTGAATTCTATGTTACGACTGAGTGGGATATTGACCATGCGATCCGTCAATGTTTTCGCAACCAAATTTTAGATCGAGCGATTCATGGGTTATATTATCGTAACCCATCTGAGTGTGCCTTTACCGTTTTAACCTTTTGGCAGTATCTTGCTGTCGCGATGACATTGATTGGGTTGATTTTGGGTTTATATTTTGCCCTAAAGACTACCTTAGTTCTCTTGAACTTTATGATCAATGTTGCCTTTCTGGGGAGCATTCTCTTTAAGTTTGCCATTTCAATGGCAGGGGCAAAATTTGAGCAAATCCAACCCATCACTGATGAAGAAGTAGCATCTTTAATTGAAGAAGATTTGCCTACCTACACAATACTTGTTCCAGCATACCGTGAGGCAAATGTGATTCCCCACTTGCTCGAAAACTTACGTCAACTGGATTACCCGCCGTCAAAATTAGAAATTCTCTTGTTGCTCGAAGAAGATGATCATGAGACCATTCAAGCTGCCCGCGCTGCCAATCCGCCGCAACAAGTTACCTTTGTGTTGATCCCCAAAGGGGAACCTCAGACTAAGCCCAAAGCATGTAATGTGGGGCTGTTCTTTGCGCGCGGCGAATATTTAGTGATTTACGATGCTGAAGACCGCCCCGAAGCGGATCAACTCAAGAAGGCTGTCATCGCTTTCCGCAAAGGTGTACCCAACCTCGTCTGTGTGCAAGCTGCTCTGAACTACTTCAATCACAACGAGAATTTCCTAACACGCATGTTCACCTTAGAGTATTCTTACTGGTTTGATTACATGCTACCAGGTTTGGATTGTTTGCGCCTTCCCATTCCATTAGGTGGCACCAGCAATCATTTTCGCACCGAAATCTTGCGCCAATTGGGTGGCTGGGATCCATACAATGTGACCGAAGATGCCGATCTGGGCATTCGCGCTGCTGCCAATGGATATGTGGTTGGAGTGATCAATTCGACGACCTATGAGGAAGCTAACAACCACTTGTGGAATTGGATTCGCCAACGTTCGCGTTGGATCAAAGGCTACTTACAAACGGTATTGGTGCATAGTCGCAATCCGTGGCACTTACTCAAACGGGCAGGCTTACGCAACACACTTGGTTTCTTGACGCTCATCGGTGGTTCACCTCTCACCTTTCTCGCCGCTCCTATCCTGTGGGTTTTTTATCTTTTGTTCCTCATAACTCGCACGCAGGCATTGGATTTTCTCTTTCCTCCGCTGACCCTCTATATCAGCCTATTCAACTTGCTGTTTGGCAATGGGTTGATGATTTATCTCAATATGTTGGCGATTTTCAAACGCCATTATTTCCACCTTCTACCTTATACGTTTTTGAATCCCTTCTACTGGATTTTACATTCAATCGCTTCCTATAAGGCTATCTGGCAACTCATAACCCGTCCGTTTTACTGGGAGAAGACTAATCATGGCATCAGTCGACAACCACACCGTTCAAGCCAGTTGTCTACTGTATAGAGAGGAATCGAGACGTTCTCCACGTGCCGATCTAAGCCTCTGGCAGCATATCCTTTTCAGCTTGGTGCTGGCAATGCCATTTATCGGACTGAGCTCACTAGCCTCTGAGTTAGGTTTTTTGAGCAACCAACACGCTCACCAAATTGCAAAGGTCCTGCAAGCAGTGGAGGCAGGGCGCTTAGAGTTGATCGGTTTCACCTATCCTCCATTGCCTTTTTTGTTGACTGCCTTGTGGATTCACCCGCTCACGCCCTCGGTGATTGCTTCTTTAGCGGCTGGCGCAACGGCTTGGTTGTTGCTTCACCATCTTTATCACACGACCCTGTCAACCTTGACCAAGATTGTATTGCTCAGCGCCTTAGCATTTACCCCTGCCAGCATGTATCTTGCCACCCAATCCATGACTGACATGGTGACGTTACTTCTTTTTCTCCTCGCTTGGCTCGCCTTTCTACGTTTCACCCGCGAGGGCGTAACATTGAGTGGTTTCATCTCTGGGTTGGTGCTTGGCATAGCTTTCTATTTCAATTCTTATGCCTTATTCTTTAGCCTGGTCTACGCCCTTGCCTCACCGTTCTTTTACCGTTGGCGCCAAACATCTCATCTAGAGAGAAAATGGCAGGCTGATTTGACCCTCGCTATCGTGATTGGCTTTCCAACTGCGCTAGCTTTACTCTCGTGGGCTTATTTAAACTGGCTTTTTACAAAAAACGCATGGCAATTTCTAACTGATCCAAGTGGTCCTTATTCAAGATTTTTCAATCCCTCCGCTTTCGTCTCGTCAAATTTTATTGCAATTCTGTCTTATTGTGTGAACGAAGTACTACGTGCCCCAATTTATTTGATCGGAGCTGCATTACTCGCTGCTTATGCCCCTAAACGCTTAATAGCCTATTTTGCTCCTTTCATTACCACCGTATTCGTACGCATGATCGGATGGAATTACAGTGAAGCGATGGCAATTGGCACCTATTCAGTAGTGGCTGTGGCAGCTATCCCTAGACACACGACTCGAGGATGGGATAAAGTACTGTTGCTAATGGCAGTCTTTCATTGGCTGCTTAACCTCAATTTACAATATCAAAGCAACGAATTGAAGGTATGGCAAAGGGTGATGCTGAGTCAAGAAGTGCAAACCGTAGATGCACGGGAGATACAAGTTGCCCAATGGTTATGTCAACAACCGCCCCAATCTATCCTAGCCGATGATCGCGCTGTATACCGTTTGATCGCTCGATGTAGCAATGCAAAACCGTTTCTATTGCCCGCTGAAGGAGAATTCTTGATGGCATTGCATTCACCCGCCCAATTTGTCTCTTACATTCTCGTCAGGCAGGATGGCGAAGGATATAGGGATCAAGTAAGCCAGCGCTATAATGAATCGCCACCACTAGGCTTTGAAATCAGGGCGGTATGGGGGGAGTGGGTGGTTTACCAACGCAAAACAACTACTCAGTAGCGATTTTCGTCATATACCTCCGGTTCGCCGGTTGTTTGACGAGATGTGAAAGATGAATTAGATACATGGCATGATAACTGGCACTCATAACTTTATGAGTGGATGATATTTCGCTGTTGATAACATGGATGAAGCGCAGGAGATTGGCCGAGATAGTCAACGTACAAATTTATAGACATGGCAACATGCAAGGGCTCAGTGCGTAACAAATCTTGGTGGGGTAGCTTGCACATATCTTATCGGAAGATGACCATCGCTCCCTTACCATAATCATCTTGTGAATTTGATTTTAATCAGCCATTTTTACCGAAACGGAAAGCAGAAATAGACTACAGAATTGTGATAGGTTGCGCGATTCAAATGTATGTAGTTTTTAGAATGTGTATGATGATACAGTGCTCAGCAGGGCTATTCCGATATCGGAATTGAGGAAAATTTTTCATGATGATTTTTGTTCTAGGGAACGGAAAAGTATGTCGCCAAAATTCGTGTAAAATAAAACGTAAGGGTTTCACTCTAAACGTTATTGATGAGCGGGGCTCAAGTACTTCTGTATAATCCGATTGTGGGATCGAAAACCGATCACAAGCAATTATGGTGAAGTTATATCCTGAGCATCTCCCTTTGTCTATTGTTCATGAACATAGGCTTTCAGCCGAACGCAAGGTGTATCAATCACTTTCCCAATTGCCTGATCCATTTGTTGTCTTTTACAAGGTGAATTGGCAAGTAAGGTATACACATAGTGGCGCACGAGATGGTGAGATGGACTTTGTAGTTGCTCATCCAAGTCTGGGGCTGATGATTCTAGAGGTCAAAGGAGGAGAGATCCGCTATGATGCGAAACATAAACAATGGTTCAGTAGAGACCGCCAGGGAATAGAACACGAAATCAAGGACCCAGTTGATCAGGCACGTGATAATGCCTTTGCCTTGCTTAGAAAACTGAATGAACTTCCTGGTTGGGATAAGCGGTTTTTGACAATTGGATATATGATTGTATTTCCTGACGTGGCTGTTGATCACGTTATCCTACGCCCAGATTTGCCCCGTGAATTGATAATTGACCATTTCGATTTATCTAATATCGAATAAAAATTGTCACAGGGATTCGAGTGGTTCTCTGGAAAGGATAAAAAAAAGCGGCGCGCTTGGAATAGCTCGGATAAGGAAGATTGAAAGTTTATTTGGACAATCTTTTCAATTCAGATCTCCCCTTGGGGTTGAACTAGATCAAGAAGAAGAACGGTTGGTTGAACTCACTGAGAATCAATTGGGTACGTTACGTTATATCCAGAAACATCGTCGGGCGCTCATCGAAGGTTGCGCTGGCTCGGGCAAGACCATGCTAGCCTTGGAAAAGTCGCGGCAATTGAGACTGCAAGGGTTTGATACCCTCTTGGTTTGTTTCAACGCACCTCTTGCGGATTACCTTCGCCAAATCGCACCCGAAGGTGTCGAAGTATTCACTTTCCACGGGCTGTGCCAGAAACTTACCCAGGAAGCAGGCATCGGCTATCGTCCGTTTGAGAATGAACAAGAGTATTACGCTCGTGTTCTGCCGGAAATGCTCCGCGATGCCATATCGGAACTCAGTCCACAGTATGATGCAATCATTGTGGATGAAGGGCAGGACTTTCTAGATAATTGGTGGGAGATGTTATTTTTCCTCTTACGTGATTATGAACAGGGAATCTTCTACGTTTTTTACGACAGCAATCAAAACATCTATCGTCGTTCTTCAAATCTGGAAAATTTGATCGGCACGGAACCATATACCTTATGGGAAAACTGTCGCAATACCCGTTCGATACATCGTGTGGTTAGCCAGTTCCATCATGCACCATCCTTTCTCGAGTGTAGAGGACCAGAGGGAAGACCTCCAGAGTTACTTTTCTATTCCAACGACTTTCAGCAGGAACAGTGGGTACGAAAAACGATTCACCGCCTGGTCAACGAGGAGAAGGTAGAGGCTTCTCAGATTGTGCTACTCACCACGCGATCCCCTGAGAAAACGCCATTTCATCCCCATAAACGCTTGGGTAACTTCCAATTAATGGATTTGAGTTGGACAAAATTGGGTAGTAACACCATCCACGTCAGCAGCGTCCATCGCTTCAAGGGTTTGGAAAGTCGGGTGATCATCCTGACGGGTGTTGAAGACAATGATCCATCATGGTTGCAGCCCTTATTGTATGTGGCTTGCTCGCGTGCGCGCCTTCATTTGATCATCATTGCTCATGAGTATGTCCGTTCACAAATTGAAAGCATTTGTCAATAAGAGGAATGTTATGAAATATTCAGACCTGATTCAATTTGAGCCGATAGAAAGCGTC
>FWPU01004426.1_pt1 | contig 32791 bp, 32 predicted proteins | sample 2228361 | NCBI WGS metagenome assembly FWPU01 (sample SAMEA103939777, study PRJEB20133) | metagenome
CTCCCCGACCCAGCGGTCCTCTCGCTCCTCGACCCCGCCGCTCTGGCCGCCGACCCCGTGCTCGGCGCCCAGGCCGTGCTCGGCGAGCTCGCGGCGATCTGGCTCGAGCAGCCCGGGGTCCCCCGGGCCCTCGCCCTCGGCGTGCCCGCCGGGACCCCCGGCGGGTTCGCCCGCCCCTTCGCGTACCGGATCTCGCGGGCGCCGTTCCTCCGACCGCTCCGGTCGGCGGACCTCGCCCTGCTCCACCCCCCGGACCCCGCGGCGCCCCCCGCCCGCCTGCTCCCCAGCCGTTCGGCCGGGTTCACCCGCCCCTACGCCGAGTTCCTCCGACGGACCCGCCGCCTGCTCGAGGACTACCGCTCGATGCTGATCGGGGACGACCCCCTCCCGGAGGCGCTCGCCACGCGCCTCCTCGTCGCCGAGGGCGGCCAGTTCGTGGGGAACGAGTTCCAGGGGGCCGCCTTCGTCCGGGCCGTGCGGGACCGGCTCCGCGCGGAGCTGTCGAAGATCCGCCCCGTGGTGGTCCGCACGGTCACGCTCTCGTCGCGGACGGGGACCATCCCGATCCGGCTCACGAACGCGACCGGGCGCGCGGTGCGGGTGGTGGTCGAGCTGGCCTCGGCGCGGATCGGTCTCCTCCAGGCCGTGCAGGAGGTCGAGCTGGACCGGCCCGAGCGCACCCTCCAGTTCCCCGTCGAGCTCAGGACCACGGGGCGGTTCCCGGTCCGGGTCCTCGTCCGCACGCCCTCGGGCCGGATCGTGAGCGACGCGATCCTCGTCGTCCGCTCCACCGCCTACAACCGCGTCGCGCTGGTGATCACGCTCGGCGCCGCCCTGCTCCTCCTGGCGCTCTCGAGCAGGAGGTTCGTGCCACGTCGGAACAGCTGAGACCGGAGACGCCGGAGGCGGAGGACCAACCGCTCGTCCGCCCCGAGGACACGCCGGCGGCGTTCGTCCGCCGCACCGGCGTGATGTCGCTCGGCACCGCCCTCTCCCGGGCCACGGGCTTCCTGCGGCTCGCCGCGGCCGCCTACGCGCTCGGGGTGACCGCCGACCGGCTCGCCGACATCTACAACACCGCCAACACCACCCCGAACATCGTCTACGAGCTCGTGCTGGGCGGGGTGCTCTCCTCGGTGTTCGTCCCGGTGTTCGTGCAGTGGCTCGAGGAGCGCGGCGCCGAGGAGGCCTGGGAGGCGGCCCGGCGGATCCTCACGCTCACCGTGATCGTCCTCTCCGCCATCGCCGTCCTGGCCATCGCCGCCGCCCCCTGGATCATCCGGCTCTACACGCTCCGGTGGCCGGAACCGCAGCGGGCGGTGGCCGAGCGCCTGGGGACCTTCTTCCTCCGGTGGTTCATGCCCCAGATCGTGTTCTACGGCATCGGCACCGTGGCCACCGGCCTCCTCAACGCCCACCGGCGGTTCGCGGCGCCGATGTTCGCCCCGGTCCTCAACAACCTGGTCGTCGTGGCCACGTTCCTGGCCTACGCGTCGGTCGCCGGCGCCGACCGGGCCGACCCCACCGCGCTCACGGGGGGCGAACGGCTCCTGCTCGCGGTCGGCACCACGCTCGGGGTGGTGGCGATGACCGCGGCCCTGCTGCCCTCGCTCCGGGCCACGGGGTTCCGCTTCGCCTGGCGCCTCGACCCCCGCCACCCGGCGATCGCGCGGATCGCCCGCCTCGCGACCTGGACGATCGTCTACGTCGCGGTGAACCAGCTCGGCTACCTCACGGTGCCGATCCTCGCCGGCGAGCGGCAGGGCGGCTACACGGCCTACGCCGCCGCGTACATCGTCTTCCAGCTCCCCCACGCGATCTTCGCCGTGTCGATCTTCACCGCGCTCCTGCCCGCGATGTCCTCCCGCCACACCGAGGGCGACGTGGCGGGCTTCCGCGCGCTCCTGTCCCGCGGGATCCGGGCCACCGGGTTCATCGTGCTGCCCGCCGCCGCGGGCTACGTGGCCCTCGCCCGGCCGATCGTGCGCCTCCTGCTGGAACGCGGCGAGACCGGCCCCCGGGACACCGAGCTGATCGCCGGGATCCTCGTGCTCCTCGCCCTCGGCCTGTTCTCGTTCTCGGCGTTCCAGCTGCTCCTGCGGGCCTACTACTCGATGCAGGACACCCGTACGCCGGCCCTGGTGAACGTCGGCGCGGTCGGCGTGAACGTCCTGGCCAACGTGGTGTTCGCGCTCGGCCTGGGGCTCGGGCCCCGGGGCCTGGCCGCCGGGCACGCCCTCGCGTACACGGTGGGGGCGCTCGGGCTCGGCGCCCTCCTCCGGCGGCGGCTGGGCGGGATCGACGGGCGGAGGATCGCGCGGGCCCTCGGCCGGGTCCTGCTCGCGGCGGTGGCCACCGGCGCGGCGGCCCGGCTGGCGGCGGCCGGCCTCGCGGAGCTGGTCGGCACGACGTCCGTCGCCGCCCAGGCGCTCCAGGTCTTCGGGGCGATCGGCGTCGGGCTGCTTGTGTTCGCCTCCCTGGCCCTTATCTTCCGGCTCGAGGAGGTCGACGTGGTGCGGGACGCGCTCCGGCGCGGCGGGCGACGGTGAAGGCGACGGCCGAGGACGGGCTGGTCGGGAAGGCGATCCTCGTCTCGCTCGCCCTGCTCGCGCTCCTCGCGCTCGCCGCGTTCGACGCCGGCTCGATCCTCGTCGCCCGCTACCGGGTCGCGGACCTGGCCGAGCGCGCCACCTACCAGGCGCGCGCCGTCTACGACCGGACCCAGGACCGTCGGCAGGCCTGCGCCGCCGCCGAGGACCTGGTCGAGGCCGGCGACCCGCGGGCCCGGATCCCCGACGGGGGGTGCGTGGTGGACCCCGCCCGCCGGGAGCTCCGGGTCACGGTGCGGCGGGCCGCGGGGACCCTGCTCGTCCGGCGGATCCCGTTCCTCCGCCCCTACGGGAGGGCCGAGGCGACCGGGTCCCTGCCGCTCGCGCCGTGAGCGGGACGCACGACACCGACGAGGAGCTCGTCCGCCGGACCCTGGCGGGCGACCGGGAGGCGTTCGGGGTCCTGGTCGAGCGCCACGAGCGGCGGACCTACAACCTCGCCCTCCGGATGCTCGGGCGGGAGGAGGACGCCCGGGACGCGACCCAGGACGCCTTCCTCACCGCGTTCCGCAAGCTCGCCTCGTTCCGGGGCGACGCGGCCTTCTCGACCTGGCTCCACCGGGTCACGGTGAACGCCTGCTACGACCTCCTGCGGCGCTCCGCGCGGGCGCCCCTCGTCGCCCGGGGGGAGGACGAGCCGGGGCCCGAGCCCGGCGCCCCGGTCCCCGACCACGCGGACGCCACGGCCGGCGCGGTCGACGTGCGCCGGGCGCTCCTGCGCCTGCCGCCCGAGCACCGGGCGGTCCTGGTCCTCCACGACGTCCAGGACCTCCCCTACGAGGAGGTCGCCCGGGCCCTCGGCGTCCCCGTGGGGACCGTGAAGTCCCGCCTGCACCGGGCGCGGGTGGCCCTCGGCCGCGAGCTGCGGGGGGAGGGCGCGGCGGAACGCGTCGCCCGGCCCGGACCGTCTGAGGAGGGACGATGACCCACCCCGGCGACGAGCTCCTGGCCGCCTACGTCGACGGCGCCCTGTCAGGCCCCGAGCGGGCGGCGGTCGCCGCCCACCTGGACGCCTGCCCGGCCTGCCGGGAGGAGGTGGACCTGGCCCGACAGGCCCGCGAGGCCCTCCGGGCCCTCGAGGAGGAGCCGGTGCCGGTGGGGGTGACCGGCCCGGTGCTCCGGGAGGTCGCCGCGGGGGCCGCCGGGGCCCCGAGGGCCCGCGCGCTGCGCTGGCTGTCGGGGGCCGCCGTCGCCGCCGCGATCGTCGCGGTCCTCGCCATCGCCCTCCCCGAGCTCGGCGGCGGGGGCGGCCCCTCCTCGCCGCCCCGCGAGCGGGCCGCCATGCAGGAGGCCGGGCTGCCGGCGGCCGCCGACGGCGTGGCCCGGGCCGTCCCGGACCTGGAGCGGAGCGACCGGGACTACGCCCCGCGGGACCTCGAGGCCCTGGCCCGGGAGGCGGCGGCCGGGGCCGGCGGGCCCGTCGCGGCGGAGGTCCAGGTCCCGCCCGCGACCGCGCGGGCCGTCGAGTGCGTCCTCCGGGGCTCCGACCTCACGCCCGAGGACCAGGTGGTCCGGCTGATCGAGGCCCGGTTCCAGGGGACCCCCGCGTACCTGGCGGTCGCGCTGCGGGGGCCCGGGGCGGGCCAGCCCCCGAGCAAGGTCGTGGTCTGGGTGGTGGCGAAGGAGGGCTGCGGCCCCCTCGCCTACTCGCAGGACACGCTCTAGCCGCGCGCGGCACCCGCGGCGTCTCTGTCCGCCGCCGGCCGAACGACCCCCGGGGACGGGCCCCCGCTCCGCCGCGGGAATGCCCGCCGGTTGTACCCTGTGGAACGACCGTGGGGAGGCGAACGCGGAGACCGTGACCGAGGAGCGGAACGTCCTGATCCTGGGATCGGGGCCCGCCGGGTACACGGCGGCCCTGTACGCGGCCCGGGCCGACCTCGAGCCGCTCGTGCTCAAGGGCGTGGACGCGGGCGGCCAGCTGATGCTCACGACCGAGGTCGAGAACTACCCGGGCTTCCCCGACGGCATCCTCGGCCCCGAGCTCATGGAGGCGATGGAGAAGCAGGCCGAGCGCTTCGGCGCGGCGCTGCTCCACCAGGCGGCGACCCGGGTCGACCTCTCCGAGCGCCCGTTCCGGGTGTGGGCCGGGGACCAGGAGTGGCGGGGCCGGACCCTGATCGTGGCCACGGGCGCCTCGGCCAGGTGGCTGGGGGTCCCGGGGGAGGATCGGCTCCGGGGACGGGGGGTCTCGGCCTGCGCCACCTGCGACGGGTTCTTCTTCCGGGACCGCGAGCTCGTGGTCGTGGGGGGCGGGGACTCCGCGATGGAGGAGGCGATCTTCCTCACGAAGTTCGCCTCCAGGGTCACGATCGTCCACCGCCGGGACCGCTTCCGGGCCTCCAAGATCATGCAGGACCGGGCCCTGGCGAACCCCAAGATCTCGGTGATCTGGGACACGGTCGTGGAGGAGATCCTCGGGGACGGGCAGGTGACCGGCGTGCGGCTGCGGAACGTGAAGACCGGGGAGGTCCGGGACTTCCCGACCGACGGGGTCTTCGTGGCCATCGGCCACACGCCCAACACCCAGCTCTTCGAGGGGCAGCTGGAGCTCGACGGCGGGTACATCGTGGTCCGGGAGCCGAGCACCCGGACCAGCGTCCCCGGGGTCTTCGCGGCGGGCGACGTCGTGGACCGGGTCTACCGGCAGGCGGTCACGGCCGCGGGGATGGGGTGCAAGGCGGCGATCGACGCCGAGCGGTTCCTCCAGGAGGAGGGCCGCTGACGGGCCGGGCGGGCGCCCGGCGACGGAGGTCCGGCCTCGGGCCGGGTGAGGGATCATCTGGGAGGAAGGTGACGTGGCGATCATCGGAGACGTGACGGACCAGGACTTCGAGGAGCGGGTGCTGCGCTCGCCCGTCCCCGTGCTCGTGGACTTCTGGGCGGAGTGGTGCGTGCCCTGCCACATGGTCTCCCCGGCCGTGGAGGCCATCGGACGGGAGAGCGGCGACGCGCTCGCGGTCGCGAAGCTCAACATCGACGAGAACCCCGAGGCCACGCGCCGCTACGGGGTGATGAGCATCCCCACCCTGATCCTGTTCAAGGACGGGGAGGAGAAGGCGCGGCTGGTCGGCGCCCGCGGCAAGGAGGCCCTCCGCAAGGAGCTCGAGCCGCACCTCGCGGCGTAGGCGGCCCGGAACCGCTCCGGCGGCCCGGAACCGCGCCGGCGGCCCGCCCGTCATCCGGGCGTGGACGCCTCCGCCCTGCCGAACCTGGGAAACTCCTGGCCCGTGAGGATCATCCGCCCCGGCGACGTGGGGCCCGACGTCCGGGACCTCCAACGCCGGCTCCAGGCGCTGGGGTTCCGCGTCGACCCCGACGAGCTCCAGGGCCGCTTCGGGCCCTCCACCGAGGCCGCCGTCCGCGCCTTCCAGGGCCAGCGCCGGCTGCCCGTGGACGGGCTCGTCGGCCAGGACACGTGGGCCGCGCTCGTGGAGGCGGGCTACGCCCTCGGGGACCGGGTGCTGTACCTCCGGGCCCGGCCGTTCCGGGGGGACGACGTCCGCGAGCTCCAGCGCCTCCTGAACGCGCTGGGGTTCGACGCCGGCCGGGAGGACGGGATCTTCGGCCCCGCCACGGACCGGGCGGTCCGCGAGTTCCAGCGGAACGTGGGCGAGGTCCCGGACGGGATCGTCGGCCTCGAGACCCTGGCCGCGCTCCAGCGCCTCCGCCCCCAGGTCGACGGGCCCAGCCGGGCCGTGGTGCGCGAGGAGGAGGAGGTGCGCACGATGGCCGCGCAGCTCCGGGGAACGCGGGTCGCGATCGACCCCGGGCACGGGCCCTCCGACCCCGGGTACCGCGGGCCCTCGGGGGCCCTCGAGGCCGACGTCGCCCTGGTCCTCGCCCGGGAGCTGGCCCGGGAGCTGGCCCGACGCGGCGGCCGCCCCGCCCTCCTGCGCGACGGCGGGGCCGACCCCTCTCCCAGCGAGCGGGCGGAGGCGGCCAACGCCCTCGGGGCCGCCGTCTGCCTCTCCATCCACGCCGGCGGGGACGGCCGGCCGGGGGCCCGGTGCTCCTACTTCGGCAGCGACACCACGTACTCGCCCGCCGGTCGCCGGCTGGCGGAGGCGATCCACCGGGAGCTCACGGCCCGCCTCGGCCTGGCCGATCGCGGCACCGCGCCCCTCGCCGTGGCCGTGCTCCGCGAGACCCGGATGCCCGCGGTCCAGGTCGAGCCGGGCTGCATCACCGACCCCGAGGACGAGCGGCGGCTCCTCGACCCCTCGTTCCACCGCGAGCTGGCGGCGGCCATCGCCGACGGCCTGGAGCGGTTCCTGGCGCCGGCGGGCTCGCCGGCCGCCGCGCGCTGACCCAGCGGTCCCGCGCCCGGCCGCTCGCCGCGCCCGCCGCGACCCGCCTCAGGGGGCCGGCACCGAGGCCATGGCCCGGGCCTCCGTCGCCGCGGGCGCCGGCCGCTCGTGGAGGTCGAGGCGGAGGAGGGGGAAGCGGTGGTCGTCGCGGACCACCACGAACCCGTTGGCCGCGAGGAACGGCAGGGGCAGCACCCAGCTCCCGTCCCAGGCCCGGTCGCCGATCGCCTCCACGGCCCGGTACCCGCGCTCGACCGCGTCCCTCGCCACCTCCCGGACCAGCTCGCTGCCCAGCCCCCCGCCGCGCCGGCCCTCGACCACGTAGCAGTACGAGAGGTACACGGCGTCGGGGGAGGCATCGCGGGCCGCCGGGAACTCCCGCAGCCGGGGGAACAACGTCGCCGGCGCGTACTCGGCGAAGGCCACCCCCACCCCCTCGGCCACCGCGAGCTTGCCGCACCTGCCCCACTCGAGCAGCGTGGAGGAGAACCACTCCTCCTTGTGGAACGGCGCGTCCGCGGGGTCCACCTCCTCCGCGAGCTCCCAGTACACCGAGGCCAGGCAGGGCTTGGGCAGGAGCGGGAAGCTCTCGAGGTCCACGTCGACGATGCGCACGCGCATCGCCCTTCAGCGCCGGGGGCGGGCCAGCCGGAGCAGCGCGAGCCCCAGCACCGCGCCGAGCAGGAGCGCGCTCGTCGCCCGCACGAACTCGGAGGAGGGACGGCGTTCCGTGGCCCAAGGGTAGGCTAGGGCGGCTCGGTCGAACAAGGGGGAAGGATGCGGTTCTGCCTGATGATCGAGGGGCAGGAGGGCATCACCTGGGAACAGTGGGGGCGTCTGGCCGACGTCTGCGAGCGGGCCGGCGTCGAGGGGCTCTTCACCTCCGACCACTACCTGTCGGTGGTGGGGGCCGCCGGGCGCGGCTCGTTCGACGCCTGGACCGTCCTCGCGGGGCTCGCCGCCCGGACCTCCCGGCTGCGCCTCGGGACCCTGGTCTCGCCCGTCACGTTCCGCCACCCCGCCGTGCTGGCGAAGGTCGCGACCACCGTCGACCACATCTCCGGCGGCCGGGTCGAGATCGGCCTCGGGGCCGGCTGGTGGGCCGACGAGCACCGGACCCACGGCTTCCCGTTCCCCCGCGACGCGGACCGGATGGGGATGCTCGAGGAACAGCTCGAGATCGTGCACCGGCTGCTGTCCCCCGACGAGGACGAGGTGTCGTTCGACGGCCGCTTCTACCGGCTGGACCGCTGCGCGTTCGCCCACCGGCCCCTCCAGCGCCCCCACCCGCCGCTGATCGTCGGCGGGAAGGGCGGCCCGCGGATGGCCCGGCTCGTGGCCCGGTGGGCCGACGAGTTCGACACCGTGGGGGGCACGCCCGAGGAGGTCCGCGAGCGCTTCCAGCGGGTGCGGGAGGCCGTCGATGCGGCCGGCCGGGACCAGGCGAGCGTCACGACCTCCCTCATGACCTGGTGCTACGTGGGCGCCGACGAGCGCGAGCTCGAGGCGCGCCTGCGGGCGGCCCACGCCCTCGACCCTTCGGCCGGGGCCCTCGACGACTGGCTCGAGGACGTCTCGCGGGACTGCATCGTGGGCACCCCCGAGCGCGCCGCCGAGCGGCTCGCCGAGTACGCCGACGCCGGGGTCCAGCGGGTCTTCCTCAACCACGAGCTCTTCGACGACCTGGCCATGGTGGAGCTCCTGGCCGCCGAGGTCCTGCCCCGCGTGCCGTAGCCCGGGTCCGCCGTGCGGCAGGGCCACCCCCGCCCCCGGACGGGCCTGGCGGGCGGTCGGGCGTCGCCGGCACGCGGCCTGGGCTCCGCGCCCGCCCCCGGGCGTCCTGCTACGATGCGGCGCCACATGGCCGAGCTCCACGTCGACCCCCACGCGGGGAGGTACGCGCGCAGGACCCGGGGCCTGCAGGCCTCCGAGGTCCGGGCGCTGTTCGCCGTGGCCGCCCGGCCGGACGTGATCTCCCTGGCCGGGGGGATGCCCTTCGTCCAGGCCCTCCCCGAGGAGGACGTCCTCTCCGTGGTCCGGCGCGTCCTCGAGGGACGGGCGGGGACGGCGCTCCAGTACGGCGGGGGTCCCGGGCACCCGGCGCTCCGCCGGCGCCTCGCCGAGCTCATGGCCGCGGAGGGCGTGGACGCCGATCCCGAGGACATCGTGGTGACGAACGGGGCCCAGCAGGCCCTCGACCTCATCGGGAAGGTCCTGATCGACCCGGGGGACGAGATCGTGGTCGAGGCCCCCGCCTACGTGGGGGCGCTCTCGGCGTTCGCCGCGTACGAGCCGCGGTTCCTCACGGTCCCGCTGGACGAGGAGGGGATGGTCGTGGACGCGCTCCAGGACCTCCTCGTCGCGGGCGCCAGGCCCAAGTTCGTCTACACGGTCCCCGACTTCCACAACCCGGCCGGGGTCACGATGTCGCTCGAGCGCCGGCGGGCGCTCGTCGCGCTCTGCCGGGAGGCGGGGATCCCGGTCGTGGAGGACGACCCCTACGCGATGCTCCGCTTCGAGGGTCCCGCCCTCCCCCGCCTCCGCGCCCTGGACCCCGAGGGCGTGATCTACCTCGGGACCCTCTCGAAGATCTTCTCCCCCGGGGTGCGGATCGGTTGGGCCCTGGCGCCGCCCGGCCTCCTGCAGCGGCTCGTCCTCGCCAAGGAGGCCGCCGACCTCTGTTCCAGCAGCTTCATGCAGCTCGTCGCGGAGGGCTGGCTGGCCGACGCCCGGTGGCGGGAGCACCTGGCGTCCCTCGTCGCCATCTACCGGGGTCGGCGTGACGCGATGCTCGCGGCCCTCGACGCCCACCTCGCCCCGGTCGCGACCTGGACCCGGCCGGCCGGCGGCTTCTACGTCTGGGTGCAGGTGCCGGCGCACCTCGACACCGCCGCCCTCCTGGCCGCGGCGGTCGAGCGCCGGGTCGCGTACGTCCCGGGCACGGCCTTCTACCCCGACGGCCGGGGCCGGGACCGGATGCGCCTCTCGTTCTGCTATCCATCCGAGGAGCGGATCCGGGAGGGCGTCCGGCGCCTCGGCGAGCTCCTCGCCGACGAGGAGGCCCTCTACCGCTCGATGTCCGCGGGGCCGGTCGATCCCCGGGCCGACGGCTGATGCCCCGGGCCGCGGTCCTCTGATGCCCCGGGTCGCGGTCCTCGCCGGGGGCCGCTCCCCCGAGCGCGAGGTCTCGCTCCGCTCGGGGAGGCGCGTGGCGACCGCCCTGGCCGGGCGCGGCCACGAGGCCCGCCTCCTGGACCCGGCCGAGGAGCCCCTGGTCGGATCCCTCGCCTCGGTCGACGCCTGCTACGTCGCGCTCCACGGACGCGAGGGGGAGGACGGGACGGTCCAGCGCCTGCTCGAGCTCCTCGGGGTCCCCTACACGGGTTCCGCGCCGCTCGCCTGCGCCCTCGCGTTCGACAAGCTCCTGGCCAAGGAGGCCCTCCACGGGGCCGGCATCCCCACGCCCCCGTGGGCGGCGGTCGAGGCCTCGGCGCTGCGGGACCTCGGCGCGGGCGGCGCCCTCGCCCGCATCCTCGAGCGGGTGGGCCTCCCCGCGGTCGTCAAGCCGGCGCGGGGCGGCTCGGCCCTGGGGGTCCGCGTGGTGGAGCGCCGGGCCGACCTGCCCGAGGCCGTCATGGGCGCCCTGGCCTACGCCGACGCGGCCCTGGTGGAGGCCCGGGTGCAGGGCGTGGAGGTCGCGGTGGGGATGGTGGGGACGCCCCCCGAGGCCCTCCCGCCGGTCGAGATCCGACCCAGGAGCGGCCACTTCGACTACGCCGCTCGCTACACGTTCGGCGCCACCGAGTACTTCGTCCCCGCCCGCCTCGACCCGGCCGCCGCGGCGGCCTCCGAGCGCGCCTCCCGGGCGGCCTTCCAGGTCCTCGGCCTCCGCGACATCGCGCGGGCCGACCTCATCGTGGACCAGGAGGGGACGCCCTGGCTGCTCGAGGTGAACGTCTCCCCCGGGATGACCGAGACCAGCTTGGTCCCGATGGCGGCCGAGGCCGCCGGCCTCGCCCTCCCCGACCTCTGCGACCGCGTCCTCTCCGCTGCCTTGGCCCGCAGCTCGTCCACACTGGACTAGTCCCCCGGCCTCCGCTCGGCCACCGACCCCATCGCGACACGCCCCCACGGCCACCGGGATCCCCAACGGCCGGCGCCCCACCCGGCCCTCCCGCGCGGCTAGTCTGGCTCAGACTAGCTCGGGGCGGAGAGGGGCGCCGCCCTTCCGAAGCGGCAGGGGACCGGGCGCTGGCGCGAGGCGGCCGGCCTGCGGATCCGCCCGCGCCCCCTCCCGACCGGGCGCTCGTCTGTGCGGTCGCCCGTGAACCGGTCCCCAGCGGGGGACCCGGCGCGGACGCGTCAGTCGGGCGCCAGGCCGGGCCCCGACCCGACGATCTCGCTCACGATCCGGTCCAGGTCGTCGGGGGAGCCGAACTCGATCACGATCCGACCCCGCCGGCGACCCATCCGGATCGAGACCCTCGTGGCGAGCTGCTCCGAGAGGATCTCCTCCACCTCCGCGAGGGCGGGGACCGGTTCCGGGGCGGATCGCGCCGGCCGCCGCCGTTCCGCCGGGCCTTCGAGGTAGGCGCGCACCAGCTCCTCGACCTCTCGCACCGAGAGCTCCTCCGCCGCCGCCCGGAGCGCGAGCGAGACCTGGGCCTCCCGGTCCGCCAGCGAGAGGAGCGCCCGGCCGTGCCCCGCCTGGATCTTCCGCTCCGCCAGGAGCTGCTGCACCTCCGCGGGGAGCGCGAGGAGCCGGATCGTGTTCGCCACGTGGGAGCGCGACACCCCGAGCCGCTCCGCGAGGCTCTCCTGCGTGAGCCCCAGCTCCTCGAGCAGCTCCCGGAACGCCTCGGCCAGCTCGATGGGCCCGAGGTCCTCCCGGTGGATGTTCTCGATCAGGGCCTCGCGGAGGGACTCCGCGTCGTCGCTGTCCCGCACCACCGCCGGGATGGTGGCGAGGCCGGCGCGCTTCGCCGCCCGGAGGCGCCGCTCGCCGGCGATCAGCTCGTACCCCTCCCCCGACCGCCGCACGACGATCGGTTGGAGGACGCCCACCTCCCGGATCGACAGCGCCAGCGACTCGAGCGACTCGTCGTCGAAGTTGGTCCGGGGCTGCTTTGGGCCCGGGGCGATGGCCCCGACCGGGATCTCGAGGAGACCGCCTCCCTCCTCGACCGCCCCAGGGATGAGGGCGGAGAGCCCCCTCCCGAGTCCCCCACGCTTCATCCGTCCCTCCCTCTCCGGAACAGCCTCCACCTACGCTTCCTGGGCTCCTCGCTGGGTAGCGTGTCGCCGACCTCCGCGAGCGACCCCCGGGGCTCCCGCTCGGGGACCTCTGGACCCGCCGGGCCCTCCTCCCCGGGCAACACCGCGTCCTCGTCGATCACCACCACCCGCGGCCCGGGGCGCCGGGGGCCGGCCGGGACGTCCGCGGGCTCGATCCGGCCGGTGCCTCCTCCCGCCGCGGGTCCGTGCGCCGCCCCGGCCGCCGCCCCCCGCTCCGGACCGCGCTCCGCCCGGGGAGCACCCGCCCCGGCGGGCACCGCCGTCCCGCCCGGAACCGCCCCCTGGCGAGCCGCCTGGGGCATCTCCTCGAGGGCCTCCGCCCCGGCTGCCCCGGGCCGTTCCGGCTCGACCTCCGAGACATCCGACTGCCCTGCCGCCTGCCCCGCCGCCTGCCCCGCCGCGCCCAGCCCCACGGCGTCACCGGCTTCACGCTCGACCTCCGATGGACGAGGGGTCCCAGGTGAGCTGGAGCCCGCCGCGCCCTCCGTCGCCCCCACGCCAGCGGTCTCGGCCTCCTGCCCGGGTCCCCGCACCCCGCCCTCCGAGGCGTCCCGGGCCCCGGTCACCTGCTCCGGTCCCGATCGCCCGCCGGCGCCCGCCGCCGGTCCGGGCGCGCGTCCGTCCTCCCGATCGTCGGGGGGCGTCAGGATCACCCGGGGGAGTTCCTCGATGAGCGGGACCGGCTCCGCGGGGGGCGGACGGGCCGCGACCTCCCTCGCCAGCGCGCGGTAGGACTCCGCCCCCTTGGACCGCGGGTCGTAGACCGTGATCGGTTGACCGAAACCCGGGGCCTCGGACAGGCGCACCGTCCGCGGGATCACCACGCTGTACACCCGGTCCCCGAAGAACCGCTGGACCTCCGCGACGACCTGCTCCGACAGCTTGGTCCGGGGGTCGAACATGGTCATCACGATGCCGGTGAGCTTGAGCCTCGGGTTCACGTTCTGCTGCACCAGCCTCACGTTGCGCAGGAGCTGGCCGAGCCCCTCGAGCGCGTAGTACTCGCACTGGATGGGGACGATCAGCTCCTCGGCCGCCGCGAGCGCGTTAATCGTCAAAAGCCCCAGCGACGGGGGGCAGTCGAGGAAGATGAAGTCGTAGTTCCCATCCCGCAGCGGCTCGAGCGCCCGCCGGAGCCGGAGCTCCCTCGAGAACTGCGAGACCAGCTCGATCTCCGCCCCGGCCAGGTCGATCGTGGAGGGGATCGCGTCGAGCCCCGCGACCTGGGTCGGCACGATCGCCCCCTCCACCGGCGCCTCGGCCGCCAGGACCTCGTAGACGCTCACCGACCTCGCCTCGGGGCGGATCCCGAGCCCCGTCGAGGCGTTGCCCTGCGGGTCGAGGTCGACGACGAGGACCCGGTACCCCTGCTCGGCCAGGGCCGCCCCCAGGCTCACCGCGGTCGTGCTCTTCCCGACCCCGCCCTTCTGGTTCGCGATCGCGATGACCCTCGCGCCGCGGTCCGAACCTGAACCCCCGGTCTCGGCACCCGCGACCTCAACCGAAGCCCTCGCTCCGCTCGGACCGCCGCCACCCGGGGCCCCGGCACGCGCGCGAGGCGACCTGACCTCGGGCGCCTCGCCTCCCGAGCCGCGTCCGAGCTCGGGGGTGGCCTCGACCGGCCCTTCCGCCGCTGGGGCCGGCCGGGCTCGGACCCCACCCCCGTCGCCCGCGCGGGCCTCTCGGGGAGGGAGCGATCGCGGCGCCGGTGGGGGGGTGGTCGCTGCGCGGGGAACGGGGCGTTCCGTCGTCACTGCCGGCCCATGATAACGAGCGGGCCCGCGCTTTCAAGCTCGGGCGTTTCGATCACCACCGCGCCCGCCGGGAGCGACTCCACGCTCCGCTCGCCCGCGAACCACACGAGCCGCCCGCCGGGGGTGAGGAGCCGCCCGGCCAGCGAGAGGCACCGGTCGAGCGGCCCGACCGCCCTCGCGAAGGCCACCTCCGCCGGCGGCTCCCGGCCCTCGGCCACGAGCGCCGCGAACTGCTCGGCACGGAGCGCGACCACCCGGGCGTTCCGCAGGCCGAGCCGCTCCACGGCCAGCTCGACGAACGCCGCACGGCGCCGTCTCGGTTCGAGCAGCGTGAACCTCACGTCCGGCCGCGCGACGGCGAGGACCACCCCGGGGAGCCCAGCCCCCGTCCCCACGTCCACCGCCGTCGTGTCCCGCTCGGACAGCGCCCGGACGGCCCGCAGGGAATCCAGGACGTGGCGTTCGCGGAGCCTCCCCGCGTCGGACCGCGACACGGCCCCGAGCGCCACCGCCCGGTCCAGGAGGAGGCGCTCGAACGCGACCAACGCCCTGGCCGCGGCGTGGTCCAGGGCCACGCCCAGCGCCTCCGCCTGCCGCTCCAGGGTGCGAGCGGGATCCACCGCGACGCGAGCTTACGCGGGCGCGCCTCCGTTCGGCGTGGGCGGCGGGTGAACCTGATGTTTCACGTGAAACACCCGAGGGACCCCGGATCCCCGGCCCTTCAACGCTGGGGCTTGATCACGACCCGGCGGTCGGGCTCGTCGCCACGGCTCGTGCTGGTCACCCCGGGGATCCCCGCGACCGCGTCGTGGACCACCTTGCGCTCGTACGCGTTCATCGGCTCGAGCTGCTCCTCCCGCCGGGTCCGCTGCACGCGCCGCGCCACCTCCCGGGCCAGCGCCACCAGCCGGTCGCGACGCCGGCGCCTGTACTCCTCCACGTCCACGATCACCCGGCACCGCTCCCCGGTCCGCCTGGTCACCACCAGCCTCGTGAGGTCCTGCAGCGACTCCAGCGTCTGCCCGTGCCGTCCGATCAGGATCGCGGCGTCGTCCTCGCCCTCCCCCTCCAGGTCCACGTACATCGTGCCGTCCTCGAGCCTGGGTTCGGCCGTGGCCTCGATCCCCATCCTGCGCAGCAGCTCTTCCAGGAATTCGGCCGCGATCTCCGCCTGTTCCTCGAGGTCCTCCTCGTCCGCCCCCCCGAGCGGCTCGCGCACCCGCACGCGGACGATCGCCTCCTGCGCGCCCAGACCGAGGAACCCCGCCCGAGGCTCCTGCACGACCTCGACCTCGGCCTCCTGCTCGCTCACCCCGAGCTCCGCGAGGGCCGCCTCGACGGCCTCCTCAACGCTTGGGCCGCTTCTTTCGATCTCCCTCACGGCTGCCTCCCGGCCGTCGCCCCTCGCCCTTGCCCTTGGGGGCCGACGGGCCGCGTCCGGCCTCGTCCTGGGCACCGCGCAGCCTCGCCACGAAGCCGCCGGCGGGCTTGGCGGGGGCGCCCTTCCCCGCCTCGCCCCAGGCCTGCGGTCCGATGTGGCCGGCCTTGAGCAGGATGTACTGCTGCCCGATCTGGAGCACGTTGGAAACCGTCCAGTACACGACGAGGCCCGCCGGGAACGTGAACCCGAAGATCCCGAACATGAGCGGCATCACCCGGGTGAGCATCTGCTGCTGCGGGTTCTGGCTGCCCGGGGGGCTCGCCTGCTGCATCTGGCGCGACTGGTAGTAGGTGGTGGCGATCATGGCGAGCGCCAGCGCGTAATAGGGGAGGCGAGTGGCGACGCCCTCCCCGCAGTCGAGGCTCATAGGACGGTTCTCAGGCCCTCCCCGCACCGTCGCCGTCTGTCCGCTCCCCGCCTGCAGGGGCGTGCAGAGGAGGTTCATGCCGAGGAACCCAACGGATCCATTGGCTTCACCCTCGTAGATATGGGCCCTGATGCCCCGCCACAGCGCGCTGTCCGGTGGCAGGTGCAGGGGCCGCTGAGCGGCGATGTTGATGATCGAGTACATGGCGATCAGGATGGGGAACTGGAGGAGCATCGGCCAGCAGCCCGAGAACGGGTTGACCCCGTGCTCCTTGTACAGGCGCATGATCTCCTCCTGCTGGCGCTGCTTGTTCCCCTTGAACTTCTGCTGGATCTGCCTCACCTTCGGCTGGATCGCCTGCATCGCCTGCATCGACTTGATCTGCTTCACCCCGAGCGGGAACAGGACCACCCGGATGAGCACCGTCAGGATCACGATCGTGGCCCCGAAGTTGGGGACCCCGTCGTAGATCCGGGCCAGGAGCCACCCGAGCCCATCGAGCAGCCCCTGCCACAGCGGCGACCACGGCACCTGGGCCACCAGGTCCGTCACGGCGCGATGCCCCCCTGTCGTATGACGTCGTCATACCCGCGGGGCTTCCCCCGGCGGGCGGGGGGCACGTGATCCACGCCACCAGGGGTGAACGGGCCGCACCTCGCGAGGCGCCAGGCCGCCATCGCGCTCCCGCGGATCGCGCCGTGCTCCAGGATCGCCTCCTCCGCGTAGCGCGAGCACGTGGGGTAGAACCGGCACTGTCCGCCGAGCCAGCCCGAGAGCAGCAGCCGGTAGAGGCGGATCAGGCCGACCAGCACGGCGCGGACGGGGGCACCGAGGGCCCACGGCACCTCGCGGGCGCTCACGCGCGCACCACCCCGGCCCGTCGCAGCAGCTCGGTCATCTCGGCCACCAGGTCCTGCGTCTTCGCCTCCCGGATCGACGCGCGGGCCACCCAGACGACGTCCGCCTCCTCGACCAGGAGCGGACGCACCTCCCGCCACGCGGCCCGAAGGACGCGCCGCGCGCGGTTCCGTTGGACGGCGCCGCCGACCTTCCTCCCCGCGACGAACGCCGCCCGCCCGGGCCCCCGCGCGACGAAGGCTACCACCCGCCCTCCGTGGACGGGCCGGCCCTCGCGGAGCACCCGCTCCACGTCGCTGCCGCGCAGGCCCTGCCTCCGGCGCGCCTAGACGGCCAGCCTGCTCCGGCCCTTGGCCCGCCGCCTGGCCAGGATGGCCCGGCCGGCCCGGGTCCGCATCCGGATCCGGAACCCGTGCGTCTTCTTCCGCCGGCGGTTGTTCGGCTGGTACGTGCGCTTGGGCATCGTCGCTCCCGCGGGTGAGCCGGCTCGAGCCGGCCCACGCAGTATACGGAGCCCCGCGTCCCGCCGGCGGCGAGAAAGACCGTCAAAACCGGGCCCCGAGCTTCATGGCCGCGGAGGGCCGGTGCTATAGTCCGGCCGCTCGAGGCCCGGCCCCACGGCTCGGGCCTCGCGCCTTCCCCGGCAGGTTTTCCACAACTGTGGAAAGGTTCTGTGGATACGGATGGCGGTCGCATCCGAGGAACAGCTGGCCGAGCGGACCTGGTTACACGTCGTCGAGCGAGCGCGGAGCGAGCTCCCGGAGAGTTCCTATGCCATGTGGTTCAGCGGGGTCCGCGCGACCTCGCTCCGTGACGACGTCCTCGAGGTCCTCGCCCCCTCCGCCTACGTCCGAGACTGGCTCGCCCGCCACTACCTCGGCCTGATCACGGCCGCCGCGGCGGAGGCCCTCGGGCGCGAGGTCCGGGTCCGGCTCGACGCCGACCACCAGCCGCGGCGGCCCGCCGCCGAGCCCCCCCGCCCGGGCGGGCCCCTCCCGGGCGCCGCGCGGCCGGTCGCCCCCGGCCTCCCCTTCCCGAACTACACGTTCGACGCGTTCGTCCCCGGTCCTTCCAACCGGTTCGCCCACGCCGCCGCGATGGCCGTCGCCGAGGCCCCGCCGTCCCGCGCCTACAACCCCCTGTTCATCTACGGCGGCGTGGGCCTCGGCAAGACCCACCTGCTCGTCGCGATCGGCCACCACATGTTCCGGCTGAACCCCGGCCTGCGGGTGAAGTACGTGACCAGCGAGCAGTTCGTCACGGAGTTCATCCGCGCGGTCCGCGAGCGTCAGGGCTACCAGTTCCAGCAGCGGTACCGGGAGGTCGACGTGCTGCTCGTCGACGACATCCAGTTCCTCGCCAAGCGGGAGGAGACCCAGACCGAGTTCTTCCACACCTTCAACCACCTCCACGGAGCGGAGCGGCAGATCGTGATCGCCTCCGACCGCGCCCCCCAGGAGCTGTCGGGCATGGAGGAGCGCCTCCGCAACCGGTTCCGCTGGGGCCTGTGCGTCGACGTCCAGCCCCCCGACCTCGAGACCCGCATCGCGATCCTCCAGCTCAAGGCCCAGCGCGACGACATCCACGTGCCCGACGACGTCGTCGAGTTCATCGCCAGCAAGTTCGACCAGAGCGTCCGCGAGCTCGAGGGCGCCCTCGTCCGCGTCGTGGCCTGGAGCGAGCTCACCGGCCAGCCCATCGACATCGGCCTCGCCGAGCGGGCCCTCCAGGACCTGATCCCGCAGACCGAGGCCGAGATCCCCGCCCAGCTCATCATCGAGGAGACCGCCCGCTACTTCGGCCTCACCCCCCACGACCTCGTCTCCAAGAACCGCTCGCGGCCCCTCACCACCGCCCGCCACGTGGCGATGTACCTCCTCCGGGAGTTCACCGGGCAGTCCCTGATCAAGATCGGCGAGATCTTCGACCGCGACCACACGACGGCCCTCCACGGCATCAAGAAGATCGAGCAGAACATGCGGGCGCGCGACACGACCTACCGCCAGGTGCAGGACCTCACGCGGATCATCCGGGGACGCGCCCGGGGTGGATAACGGTGGGGATGGATCGGGGGAGGGCCCGGGCCCCCGCCGGAATCGGCCCGTTCGTCGCCCCGCCGTCCCCAGGCGTTCCCCATGTCGGCGGGACGTCCTACGCTGGGACGATGGTGGGTCGGCCCACTTCTCCACAGCCACCGACACCACCGAGGAGGAGGCAACGGATAGGTTCGACGGCTACGAGGGGGTGGAGAGGTGAAGTTCCGCTGCGACCGTGACGCGCTCTCCGAGGCGCTCCAGACCGTGCAACGGGCCGTGTCGGCCAGGCCCGGGATCCCGGCGCTCACCGGGGTGCTGCTGGAGGCGGCCGAGGGGGGAGCGCTCAGGCTCACGACGACCGACCTGGAGGTCTCGGCGCGGTTGGAGACGCTCGTCCAGGTGCAGGAGCCGGGGGTGGCGCTCGTGCCCGCGCGGCTGCTCGCGGACACCGTGAAGAGCCTGGCCGACGCGCCGGTGGAGGTGGGGGCCGACCAGGGCCAGCTCCGGATCCGGGCGGCGGCGTTCGAGGGGGCGCTCCGCCTGCTGCCGGCCGAGGACTTCCCCCAGGTGCAGGGCCCGACGGGCACGCGGGTGGTGGTCGGGGCCGGCGCCTTCGCCGAGGCCGTGGCGCAGGTGGCCCGGGCGGCGTCGCGCGACGAGGCCCGGCCGGTCCTGACGGGGGTCCTGGTCGAGGTGAGCAGGGAGGGCGTGACGCTCGTGGCCACGGACTCCTACCGCCTTGCGATCAGGGAGCTGGTGGCGAGCTCGGAGGGCGAGGCCAGGGCGATCGTGCCGGAGCGGGCGATCTCCGAGGCCGGGCGGGCGGCGGCCGGCGACGAGAAGGGGGAGGTCGAGCTGTTCCTGGACGAGGCGCAGGCGTCGTTCCGGGTTGGCGGCCTCACGCTCACCTCCCGGCTGATCGAGGGCGAGTTCCCGAACTACCGCCAGCTCGTCCCCGAGGGCTACGAGAACCGCCTCACCGCCTCGCGCCAGCAGCTGATCGACGCGGTCCGGCGGGTGGGGCTCCTGGCCCGGGACACGAGCCCGGTGCGGATGGAGTTCAACGCGCTCGGCGTCCGCCTCTCATCCTCGTCGCCCGACCTGGGGCAGGCGGTCGAGACCGTCGAGGCCCGCTACGAGGGGGAGGACCTCACCATCGCCTTCAACCCGGGCTACCTCGCCGACGGGCTGGCGGCGGCGACGGGGGAGACGGTGCGGCTCGAGGTCCGCGATGGGCTCAAGCCAGGCGTGATCCGCGGGGAGGGGGACGAGTTCGTCTACCTGGTGATGCCGGTGCGGCTCCCGGCGCCCGTGGGCTGAGCCGCCGGCGGCGTGCGCGTCCTCTGGGTGGAGCTCCGCGACTTCCGGAACCACGCCGCGACCGAGGTGGGGCCGATCCCGGCGGGGCTCGTGGCGATCGTGGGGCCCAACGGGGCGGGGAAGACGAACCTGCTCGAGGGCGTGCACTACGCGCTCACCCTCGGGTCCCCGCGGGCCGCGAGCACGGCGCCGCTCGTGCGCCATGGGGCCGGGGCCGCCTACGTGCGCGCCGAGGTGGAGACCAGGGGGGGCCGGGCCCTGATCGAGATCGAGGTGCCCGCCGGGCGGGCCAGCAGGGTCCAGCTCAACCGGTCCGCGGTCCGCCGCAAGCGCGACGTGCGGCGGCGGGTCCGCGCCGTGTTCTTCGGGCCCGAGGACCTGGAGGTGGTCCGGGGGGAGCCCGGGGCCCGGCGGCGGTTCATGGACGAGGCGGTGGCGGCCCTCTGGCCGCTCCGGGAGGGGCTGGCCCCGGCCTACGATCGCGCGCTTCGGCAGCGGAACCGGCTGCTCAGGGACTGGGAGGGGGGCGGCGCGCCGCGGGGCCTCGAGGCCTGGGACGCGGAGCTGGTCGCGACCGGCTCGGCCCTGACGCGCGCCCGCGCGGAGGCGGTCGGGCGGATCGAGGGACCGGCGGCGGAGGCGTTCCGAGGGGTGGCGGGGTACGGGCTGGCGGTCCGCTACGTCCCCTCCGTGTGGGGCGAGGATCTCGAGGCCGCGTTCGCGGCGCGCCTCGCGGAGCGGAGGGACGACGAGCTGGTCCGGCGGACCAGCCTGGTGGGGCCCCACCGGGACGAGCTGGAGCTCGCGGTGCGCGAGCTGGGAGCCCGGGCGTTCGGGTCGCACGGGGAGGCGTGGGCGGCGGCGCTCGCCCTCCGGCTGGGCCTGGCGCGGGCGGTGGAGGAGGAGGTGGGCGAGCCGCCGGTCCTCCTCCTCGACGACCCCCTCGCCCCCCTGGATCCCGGGCGGCAGCGCCGGGTCGCGGAGCTCGTGGCGGGGCGGGGCCAGGTCCTGGTGGCGGTGGCCGACGAGGCCCACGTGCCGGCGGGCGCGGCGGCCGTCTGGGAGGTGCGGGAGGGGGCCGTGCGGGTGCGGGAGGCGGCGTAGGTGCCGCGGAGGCCGGGGACCGGCGGGCGCCCGGGGCCCCGGAGCGACCGGCCCCGGCGCCTGGGCGAGGTGCTGGAGGAGGTGCTGGCGGACCCGGCCTTCGAGCGGGGGGTCCCGGTGGGGCGGCTCGCGGCGGCCTGGGCGGAGGTCGTGGGGCCCAGGCTCGCGGCGGAGACCGCGCCGCGGTCGCTCGAGGCGGGCGTGCTGACGGTCGCGGCCACCACCGGTCCGTGGGGCGCGCAGGCCCGGTTCCTGGCCGACGAGATCAGGCGGCGGGCCAACGCGGCGCTCGGGGTGGAGGCGGTGCGGACGGTCCGGGTCGTGGTGCGTCCGTAGGCCGGGAACGGTTGGGGCGCAACGGTTCCCGGGGTGCCGGACCTGGGGCCGGAGGGGGCTCCGACTTGGTAGGATGAAGCCGTCGGTTCCCCCCGCGCGCGGCCCCGCGATACGACCCGCCGGCCCCGGCGTGGGCGGGGCCGAGCGGCCGAACGGAGGCCCATTGGCGACGGCGAAGGCAGAGGCGAAGGCAGGGGCGGGCAGCTACACGTCCGCGGACATCACGGTCCTCGAGGGGGTCGAGCACGTCCGGCTCCGCCCGGGGATGTACATCGGGACCACGTCCAGCCGCGGCCTCCACCACCTGGTCTACGAGGTCGTCGACAACTCGATCGACGAGGCCATGGCGGGGTTCTGCGACCGGATCGTGGTGACGCTGCTGGCCGACGGCGGGGTCCGGGTGGAGGACAACGGGCGGGGGATCCCCGTGAAGCCGATCCCGAGGATCAAGGACCGCCGCCCGGCGGTGGAGGTCGTCCTCACGACGCTGAACGCCGGGGGGAAGTTCGGCGGCGGCGGCTACCGCATCTCGGGCGGCCTGCACGGCGTCGGGGTGTCCGTGGTGAACGCGCTGTCCGAGCGGATGGTGGCCGAGGTGATGCGGGACGGCCACGTCTGGCGCCAGACCTACTCGCGGGGGCGGGCGACCTCGAAGCTCGAGCGCGGGAAGCCCACCAGGAAGACCGGGACCGTGATCACGTTCTGGCCCGACCCCGAGATCTTCGAGGACACGGCGTTCCGCCGGGAGGTGCTGGCCGAGCGCCTCCAGGAGCTCGCGTTCCTCACCCGGGGCATCGAGATCCACCTCGTCGACGAGCGCGAGGACCCGCCGGTGAAGGAGGTGTTCCGGGCGAGCGGGGGGCTGGCCGACCTCGTGAAGCACCTCTCCGCGGGCAGGGAGACGCTCCACAGGGTGATCCACCTCGAGGGCCGGGAGGAGGACGGCTCGGCCGAGGTGGAGGTCGCGCTCCAGTGGAACACGGGCTACGCCGAGCAGATCCACTCGTTCGCGAACACGATCAACACCCACGAGGGCGGGATGCACGAGGAGGGGCTCAAGAAGGCCCTGACCAACGTGATCAACCGCTACGCGCGGGCCAAGGGCCTCCTCAAGGAGAAGGAGGAGAACCTGATCGGGGAGGACGTCCGCGAGGGGCTGATCGGGATCGTGTCGGTGAAGCTCCGCGACCCCCAGTTCGAGGGGCAGACCAAGACCAAGCTGGGCAACGCCTCCGTCCGGTCCCTGGTCGAGACCACGGTCAACGAGAAGCTCGCCACCTGGCTGGAGGAGCATCCGACCGAGGCCCGCCGGATCGTCCTCAAGGCTGCCGCGGCGGCCAAGGCCCGCCTGGCCGCCAAGCAGGCCCGCGACCTCACGCGGCGGAAGTCGTTCCTCGAGTCCACCTCGCTCCCGGGGAAGCTCGCGGACTGCCAGCTCACGGACCCCGAGCGCTGCGAGCTGTTCGTGGTCGAGGGCGACTCGGCCGGGGGGAGCGCGAAGGACGCCCGCGACCGGGCGACCCAGGCCATCCTCCCCATCCGGGGGAAGATCCTGAACGTCGAGAAGGCCCGCCTCCACAAGGTGCTCGAGAACGCCGAGATCCAGGCGCTGATCGCGGCGATGGGGACGGGGATCGGGGACGAGTTCGACCTGTCCAAGGCCCGGTACCACCGCGTGGTGATCATGGCCGACGCCGACGTCGACGGCGCCCACATCCGCACGCTCCTGCTCACGTTCTTCTTCCGGAACATGCGGGAGCTGATCGAGGCCGGCTACGTGTACCTGGCCCAGCCGCCGCTGTACATGGTCACGGTGGATCGGGAGCCGAGGTACTTCTACTCCGAGGCCGAGTGGGAGGCCTTCCGCAAGCAGAACGGCGGGCGGAAGCTCGAGCCGCAGCGGTTCAAGGGCCTGGGCGAGATGGACGCCGAGCAGCTCTGGGAGACCACGATGAACCCCGAGACCCGGACCCTGCTCCGGGTCGAGATGGAGGACGCCGCCCTCGCGGACCGGCTGTTCACGATCCTGATGGGCGAGGACGTCGCGGAGCGCCGGGCCTTCATCGAGGCCAACGCCAAGTACGTCCAGAACCTCGACGTCTGAGGCCCGCCGGATGAGCCAGGACCCCGCCGTCGGCCGGATCGAGCCGGTCACGCTCGAGGAGGAGATCCAGCGCTCCTACCTCGACTACGCGATGTCCGTGATCGTCGGGCGGGCCCTGCCCGACGTCCGGGACGGCCTCAAGCCCGTCCAGCGGCGGATCCTGTGGTCGATGCTGGAGGCGGGGCTGCGCCCCGACCGCCCGTACCGGAAGTCCTCGCACACGGTCGGCGAGGTGATGGGGAAGTACCACCCCCACGGGGACCAGGCGATCTACGACGCCCTGGCCCGGATGGCGCAGCCGTTCACGCTCCGCTACCCGCTGATCGACGGGCACGGGAACTTCGGCTCGGTGGACGGGGACCCCCCGGCCGCGATGCGGTACACCGAGGCCCGGCTGGCGCCGGTGGCGCTCGAACTCCTGCGGGACATCGACGCCGAGACCGTCGACCTCGTCCCGAACTACGACGGCTACCACCAGGAGCCGGCGGTGCTGCCGGCGCGGTTCCCGAACCTGCTGGCGAACGGGGCGGGCGGGATCGCCGTGGGGATGGCCACGAACATCCCGCCGCACAACCTCGGGGAGGTGATCGACGGGGTCGTCCACTTCCTGGACCACCCGGAGGCCACCCCGAAGGACCTGATGCGGTTCATCCAGGGGCCGGATTTCCCGAGCGGCGCGGTGATCATGGGCCGGGACGGGATCCGGGAGGCCTACGAGACCGGTCGCGGCTCGATCAAGGTCCGCGCCGTGGCGCAGATCGAGGAGACCTCGCAGGGGCGGCAGCGGATCGTCGTCACCGAGCTGCCCTACCAGGTGAACAAGGCCCGGCTGGCCGAGAAGATCGCCGAGCTCGTGCGGACCGGGCGGGTGAAGGAGATCGCGGACCTCCGGGACGAGTCCAACCGGCAGGGGATGCGGCTCGTGATCGAGCTGAAGCGGGGGGCGAACGCGCAGGTCGTCCTGAACCAGCTCTACAAGCACACCCAGCTCCAGGACAGCTTCGGGGTGATCATGCTGGCCCTCGTCGACGGCGTGCCCCGCGTGCTGAACCTGGCCGAGGTGGTGGGCCACTACGTCGACCACCAGGTCGAGGTGGTCACCCGGCGCACGCGGTTCGAGCTGCGCAAGGCCGAGGAGCGCGACCACATCGTCCAGGGGCTCCTCGTGGCCCTCGGGCACCTGGACGATGTGATCCGGATCATCCGGGGCTCGCGCGACGCGGAGGAGGCCCGCGGGAAGCTGATGCGGAAGTTCGAGCTCACCGAGGTCCAGGCCAACCACATCCTCGACATGCCCCTGCGCCGGCTGACCCGCCTGGCCCGCGAGGAGCTCGAGCAGGAACACCGCGACCTCCTGGCCCGGATCCGGCGGCTGCGGGCCCTCCTCAAGGACCCCAAGGCGATCCGCGGGGTGATCAAGGAGGAGCTGCTCGAGATCAAGCAGCGGTTCGCCGACCCCAGGCGGACGCAGATCCGGGCCGACGAGGGCGAGCTGGACGTGCTGGACCTGATCGCCGAGGAGGACGTGGTGATCACGGTCTCGCGGGCCGGGTACGTGCGGCGGGTGCCGGTCGACACGTTCCGCCGCCAGGGCCGGGGCGGGAAGGGGGTGCGGGGCGCGAACCTCAAGGAGGAGGACGTCATCTCCGACGTCTTCGTCACCACGACCCACCACTGGCTCCTGTTCTTCACCACCCGGGGCCGGGTCTACCGGGTGAAGGTCCACGAGATCCCCGAGTCGGGGCGGACGGGGCGCGGGCTCTACGCCGCGAACCTGCCGGGCGTCTCGATCGAGAGCGGCGAGCGGATCAGCGCCGTGATCGACCTGAAGGACTACGGGGACGGCCGGTACCTGCTGTTCGCGACGCGGCGGGGGATGGTGAAGAAGACCCCGCTCGCCGAGTACGACTCGCCCAGGACGGGGCTCGTCGCCATCAACCTCCGGTCGGGGGACGAGCTGATCGACGTGAAGCTCACGCACGGGAAGGACGAGGTCATCCTGGTCTCCCGCAAGGGGCAGGCGATCCGGTTCAAGGAGGCGCTGGTCCGGCCGATGGGCCGGGCGGCCGCCGGCGTGATCGGGATGCGCCTGGCCGAGGACGACGAGGTGATCGCGATGGGCCTGGCCTCGGAGGGGGAGGAGCTCGTGAGCGTCACCGAGCAGGGGTACGGGAAGCGATCGCCGCTCAAGGACTACCCGACGAAGGGCCGGGGCGGGAAGGGCGTGATCGGCCACGCGCTCACCAGGAAGACCGGGCTGCTGGCCGGCGCCTTCGTGGGTTCGAAGGAGCAGGACATGTTCGTGATCTCCTCGACCGGCCAGGTGGTCCGGGTGCCGGCCGGCGAGATCCGTCGGGTGGGCCGGGCGTCGCAGGGGGTCCGCACCATGCGGGTGGAGGAGGGCCACGTCGTGGCGCTCGCCCCGGTGATCACCCAGGCGGAGGGGTAGGCGGGTCGGGGAGGAGCCTGCGCCTCCCCCTGCGAGGGACCCGATCCGGCCGGGTCTCCCGCCCGGGGCCCCCGGGGCGCCGGCCCCACTAGCATGCGGTCGTGGACAGCGGGTACGAGGTCCTCGAGCACACCGCCGACGTCGGGATCCGGGCCTGGGGACCGAGCCTGGCCGCGGCGCTGGAGCAGGCCGCCCGGGGGTTGGTCGCGCTCCTGGGCGTGGGGCTCGAGGGACCGGGGCGCGCCCGCCGGCTGGCGGTGGAGGCCGAGGACCCCGGGGCCCTCGCGGTCGAGCTCCTGAACGAGCTGCTGTTCCTGCACGAGACCGAGGAGGCGGGGTTCGCGGGGGTCCGGGTGGTCCGGGCCGACGACCGCCGGGCCGAGGCCGAGGTGGAGCTGGTGCCGCTGCCCGGCGAGCCCGAGGGCACCGCGGTGAAGGCGGCGACCTATCATCGGTTGGCGGTGGAGCGCAGACCCGACGGGGCCGTCGAGCTCCGGGTGTACCTGGACGTATAGGCGGGTGATGGCGATGGAGCCGAGGAAGGTCGAGCCGTTCGTCTGGGAGATCCCGGTCGGCGCGGTCCCCGGGATGCGGGTGCCCGGGATCGTGTACGCCGACGACGAGCTCATGCGGAAGGCCACCCTCGACCGCGCGATCGAGCAGGTGGCGAACGTCGCCACGCTGCCGGGGATCGTCCGGGCCTCCTACGCGATGCCCGACATCCACTGGGGCTACGGCTTCCCCATCGGCGGGGTCGCGGCGACCGACGTCGAGGACGGGGTGATCTCCCCGGGCGGGGTGGGGTTCGACATCGCCTGCGGGGTCCGCCTGCTCCGCACCGAGCTCGAGTGGGAGACCGAGGTCCGCCCGCGGATCCGCGAGCTGGTCGAGGCCCTCGGGCGCCACATCCCCCGGGGGGTCGGGACCAAGGGCCGGATGCGCCTCTCGCGCGGCGAGGTGGAGAAGGTCCTCCTCGAGGGGGTGCGCTACCCGCTGTCCCGGGGGGTGGGGACCGAGCGGGATGCGGAGTTCTGCGAGGACCGCGGGGTGCTCGAGGACGCCCGGCCCGAGGAGGTCTCGGACAAGGCGGTCGCCCGCGGGGCGCCGCAGCTCGGCTCGCTCGGGGCCGGGAACCATTTCCTCGAGGTGCAGGTGGTGGAGGAGGTCTTCGACGGGCGCGCCGCGAACGCGATGCAGCTGTTCGAGGGCCAGGTGTGCGTCATGCTCCACACCGGCTCCCGGGGGATGGGCCACCAGGTCTGCACCGACCACCTCAAGGTGATGGACCGGGTGATGCCGAAGCTCGGGATCGAGGTCCCCGACCGCCAGCTGGCCTGCGTGCCGCTCCGCCACGAGGCCGCCGAGCGGTACCTGGGCGCGATGCGCGCCGCGGCGAACTTCGCGCGCGCCAACCGGCACGTGCTCGCCGACGGGGTCCGGGAGGCGTTCGCGGAGACCTTCGGCAAGGGGCCGCGCGAGCTCGGGGTCGAGGTCGTCTACGACGTCGCCCACAACCTCGCCAAGATCGAGACGTTCGAGGTCGACGGTCGGCGCCGGGAGCTCTGCGTTCACCGCAAGGGCGCGACCCGGGCCTTCGGCCCCGGCCACCCCGAACTCCCCTCGGCCTACCGGGAGATCGGGCAGCCCGTGATCATCCCCGGGAGCATGGGGACGGCGTCGTACGTGCTCGTGGGAACCCCCGAGTCCGCCGAACGGTCGTTCTCCTCGACCTGCCACGGCGCGGGGCGCGCGATGTCGCGGACGAAGGCGAAGAAGCTCAAGAGCGGTCCGCAGGTGCGCCAGGAGCTCGAGGCGATGGGGATCACGCTGGCCGCGGCCCACTGGGGGCTGCTTGCCGAGGAGGCTCCCTACGCGTACAAAGACGTGTCCGAGGTCGTCGACGTGTGCGAGGGGGCCGGGCTGTCGAGGAAGGTGGCCCGCCTCCGCCCCGTCGGCGTGGTGAAGGGGTGAGGTGATGCGGACGGCCGAGGAGGCCACGGCGCCCGAGGTCCCCCGGCCGCGGCCGGTCTCCCCGCGGCGGGCGCGGGTCGTGATCCGCAAGGTGGGGCCGTGGTCGGTGCTGCGGTTCTCGCTGCTGTTCTACTTCTGCGTGATGCTCGTGGTCTGGCTCGCGCTCATGATCCTCTACGGGATCATGAGCTCGCTGGGGGTCCTGGCGCAGGTCGCCCGGCTCCTCGAGTCCGTGAGCCTCGTGGACGAGGGGTTCCGGTTCAACGGGACCTGGATCTTCGGCCGGCTGTTCCTCGTCGGCGTGGGCCTGGTCGTGCTGTGGTCGGTGATCAACGTCTTCGTCGCCTTCCTGTACAACCTGGTCTCCGACGTGGTGGGGGGCATCGAGGTCACCCTGGCCGAGCGGCGGTGACGGCCCCCGCGGCGCGGCTCCCTGCCCGGGCGGCGGGCGGAGCCGGGGGGCGGCAGCGGCGGGCGGAGCCGCGTTGACGCCTCCGGGCCCCGTGGTAGGCTGCGAACGAGGCCCGTCTGGGCCGTGGACCGCGGGCCTGTAGCTCAGGCGGTGAGAGCGCATCCCTGATAAGGATGAGGTCGGTGGTTCAAGTCCACCCAGGCCCACAGGGAGAGGAGGGAGCCGCGATGGCCGAAGAGGCTGAGGCCCAGGAGAAGCAGCGCGGGTTCTTCGGGAAGCTCCTGCGGCTGGCGTTCGTGGGCGCGATCGTCGCGGCCGTCGTCGCCTTCTTCAAGCGCCGCCGGGGTCAGGACCTCGACGAGAGCGAGTGGCAGGAACTGCCGCCCCCGGCGGGCGGATAGGCCCTTCCGACCCCTGGGACCTCGCCCGTGCGGCCGCCCGCGCGGCGGGGGTCGAGCTCCGCCCGCTCGCCTCGCTCGAGGACGCCGACGCCGTCATCGACGTGATGGCCGCCACCTGGGGGGAGCACCAGCTCCTGCCCCGGGAGGTGATCAGGGCCCTCGCGGAGAGCGGGAACGTCCCCTACGGCGCCGCGGCCGATGGGGAGCTCGTCGGCTTCGTGCTGGGATGGGTGGGGGTCGGGGCGGGCGAGGAGCCGCACGTCCACTCCCACATGCTCGCCGTGCGCCCCGGGCTCCGGTCCCGGGGGGTCGGCTACGCGCTCAAGCTCGCCCAGCGGGCCCAGGCCCTCGAGGCGGGGATCCGGACCGTGCGCTGGACCTACGACCCCCTCCAGGCGCGGAACGCCAAGTTCAACTTCGGCAAGCTGGGTGTGGTGGCCGACCGGTTCATCCGCAACTGCTACGGCGAGATGACCGACCTGCTCAACCGCGGCGACCGGAGCGACCGGTTCCTGGTCCGGTGGGACCTCGAGCGGCGGCCGGGCCCGCGGCCCATGGTGCCGGGGCCCGAGCGGGAGCTCGTCGTGGCGCGCGGGCCGGCGGAGGCCCCGGACCCGGTCCGGGTGGCCGACCCCCGGCCGGAGCCCGAGGGGAGCTGGCGGGTGGAGATCCCGGGGGACCTCCCGGGGCTCCGCGGGCGCGACCCCGGGCTCGTCCGGGCCTGGCGGGACGCCACCGCGGAGGCGTTCGAGTCCTGCCTGGGGGTGGGGATGGTGGTGGCGGCCTTCGACCCGGGCGGACCGTCCGGGCCCCCCGCGTACCAGTTCGCCCTGCCGCGGGCGATGGTCGACCGGCCGGGCCGGGCCGCGGGATGACCCGGGTCGTCGCCGTCGAGCTGCGCCTGGTCGGGCTCCCCCTGGTCCGGCCGTTCCGCACGAGCTTCGGGGAGGAGCGCGAGAAGGAGTGCATCCTCGTGCGGGTCGAGACCGACCGGGCCGAGGGGTGGGGGGAGTGCGTGGCGGGCCCCCGCCCCGACTTCTCCGGGGAGTTCAACGAGGCGGCCTGGCTCGCGCTCCGCGACCACCTGGTCCCCGCGCTCCTCGCGGCCCCCGACCCGCGGCCCGAGGACGTCCGCTCGCTCGGCGGGGTGCGGGGCAACCGGATGGCGAAGGCCGCCCTCGAGATGGCCCTGCTCGACGCCGAGCTCCGCGCGGAGGGCCGCTCGCTGGCGGCGTTCCTCGGGGCGACGAAGGAGCGGGTGCCGTGCGGGGTCTCGGTGGGGATCGCGGGCTCCCTCGAGGAGCTCGTCGAGCAGGTCGCCGGGTACCTCGCCGAGGGCTACGTCCGGGTGAAGCTCAAGATCGAGCCGGGCCTCGACGTGGAGCGGGTCCGGGCGGTACGGGGGTCCTTCCCCGACGTCCCGCTCTCGGTCGACGCGAACGCGGCCTACACGCTCGCCGACGCCGGCGTCTTCGAGGCCCTGGACGAGCTGGGCCTCCTCATGATCGAGCAGCCCCTCTCCCACGAGGACCTGGTCGACCACGCCGAGCTCCAGCGGCGCCTCGCCACCCCGATCTGCCTCGACGAGTCGATCCGGTCGGCCGCCGATGCCCGCGCGGCGATCGCGCTCGGGGCCTGCCGGATCGTGAACGTGAAGCAGGGGAGGGTCGGCGGGCTCCTGGAGGCGGTACGGGTCCACGACGTTGGCCGCCGGGAGGGGGTGCCCGTGTGGTGCGGGGGGATGCTCGAGACCGGGATCGGCCGCGCGGCGAACCTGGCGCTCGCCGCCCTCCCCGGCTTCACCCTGCCCGGGGACACGTCGGCGAGCGGGCGGTACTTCGCCGAGGACCTGACCGAGCCCTTCGTGCTCGGGGAGGGGGGGACGATGGCCGTCCCCACCGGCCCGGGGCTCGGCGTCGAGCCGCGGCCGGAGCGCCTCGCGGCCTGCACCCGGCGGGTGGAGCGGATACCCCGGTGAGGCCGGGGCGGCGGCGGAGGGACGGGGGAAGAAAGGGTGACAAGAAGCGCCCCTCGGGCTTGACCGCGGGCCCCCCGGGGGCGTAGGGTGCGTCGCGAGGGGCCGCTGGGACCTCCGGGTTCCGGCGGCTCCTCGCTTTCCCCCCTCGGGACGCCTCCCCGGACGCGGGGGGTTGGAAGGCGGGCGTCCGTGCGCGATGCTTCACCCCGTGCGATGCTTCGCGGGACGGTCGGACGGGGAGCGATGCAGTTGATGAAGAAGCGCGTCCTGCGCGCCGAGGGCCTCGAGATCGTCGACGCCCAGGGGAACGTCCGGGCCCGGATCGGGCTGTCCTCCGACGACGAGTCGCCGTTCCTCTCGTTCCACGACGCGAGCGGACGGGTGCGGGCCCGCTTCGGGCTGTCGGCGGACGGGTCGGCGGGGCTCGCCATCGGCGATGCGGAGGGGAAGGTCCGGGCGACGCTCGGCCTCGCCAGGGACGGGTCGGCCTCCCTCGCCCTGGGGGATCGGAACGGGAAGATCAGGGCGAAGTTCGGGCTCGCGTCCGAGGGCACCCCGACCTTCGGGCTCCAGGCGAAGGACGGGGAGATGCGGTTCGTGTACACCCTGGCCCAGCAGGGCTCCCCGACCGTGGGCCTCTACGACGAGGCCGGGAAGGTCCGGGCACGGCTGGGGCTCGCGGCGGAGGGCTCCCCGGTGATCCGGCTGCTGTCGGCCGACGGCGACCTCCGGGGGCTCATCGGGCTGGCGTCGGACGGGACGCCCGTGATCCAGCTGCTGGGCAAGGACGGGCAGCCGATCTGGCAGGCCCCGTAGCCGGGCCGGGGCCGGGCCTATCATGAGGCGCGGGGGACGCGCGGCTGGGGGCCGGTCCCGCCCGAACCACCCGGGGACGTAGCTCAGCGGTAGAGCACCTGCCTTGCACGCAGGGGGTCGCCGGTTCGAATCCGGCCGTCTCCACCGATGGCCCCGGACCCGGAGGGTTGCCCTCCCGGCCCGGCTGCCGTCACTATGCAGCACCGATGCCGCTTTCCAGGACCCTCGTCCGGGGGCGCTTCAGCCGGGACCTCTGGGGGGTCGTCGCCCTCCTGTTCGCCCTCGCGCTGGCGGGGTCGATCGTCGCGATCCGCCTGGGCGTCGACCGGGAGGAGCGGGATGCGCTCTCCCGGGCCGCGACCGTGGCGGACTCGGCGATCGCCCCGCTCCTCCGACGGGACCACCTGGAGGGCGCCATCGGCGGCGCGGAGGCGGGGTCCCTCCGCGCCGCCGTCCGGGACGTGCTCCTGGCGGATCCCCGGATCGTCCGGGTCCGCATCTGGCGACCGGACGGCACCCTCCTCTTCTCCACCGACCCCGGGGACGACGTCGGGAGGGTGATCCCCCCGATCGACGTGCGGATCACGGACGCGGTCGAGGGGACGCCGGGCGCCGGGGTGACCGATCCCGACGAGGCCCGGCGTGGACTGGCCCGCGACGCCGAGCCCGTGCTCCGGACCTTCGTCCCGCTCACCGTGGAGGCTCCGCCCCCGGCGGCCGCCGCCGAGATCGACTTCCGACGGGCGGACCTGGTGGCCGCGGCGAGCGAGCCCTGGCGCCCGGTCCAGATCGCGCTCGGGGCGGGGCTCGCGGTCGCGCTGGCGATGCTCGTGGTCTCGATCCGCGGAGGAGCCGAGGCGCCGGCCGGACGCCCTGCCCCGGCCCAGCCCGCGCCGGAGGAGCCGAAGCCGGCACGGGCCCCGCGGGCGGCGGCCGAGGCGGGCGAGGACGCGGCGGCCCTCGCGAGGAAGCTGAAGCAGGCCGAGACCCGGATCGGCGCCCTCGAGGGAGAGATCGCGCTGCTCACGAACCAGCTCCGGCGGGCCGAGATGGAGCGCGCCGACGGGAGGCCGGTCCCCGGCGCCGCCCAGGCCATCCGCCAGGCGGAGGAGGCCCTCGCGCAGGCCAACGAGCGGCTGCAGGAGGCCGAGGCGAGGGCCGCGCAGGCCGAGGCCCGCGCCCGGGAGGCGGGGGCGCGTGCCGCGCAGGCCGAGGGGGCCGTGGCCGAGA